>Ga0208334_100017_pt1 | contig 155947 bp, 142 predicted proteins | sample DeeseametaMP0900_FD_184201 | JGI IMG/M metagenome (GOLD analysis project Ga0208334, IMG submission 184201) | Marine microbial communities from the Deep Indian Ocean - MP0900 (SPAdes) | ecosystem: Environmental > Aquatic > Marine > Oceanic | place: East of Durban, South Africa, South Indian...
GAGCGTGATCACCTTGCCCCGGGCCGCGGCGCGGATGTCGGGGTGGATAAGGCCATAGCGCAACCGGCCTTTCACGGCGGCCACCGTGGTGCCGAAGGTTTTTGCGATGGTTTCAGGCGTCTGTCCGTCGACCTCCATCATCCGGGCGAAGGCCTCGAACTCGTCGATGGCATTCATCGGCGCTTGCGTGATGTTCTCTGCGAGCGACAGGGCCGTGGTGACATCGCAGTCGTCAGGGACAAGGCGGCAGTCCACCTTGGTCTTCGCCGTGAACCCCTTGGCGGCCTTGTCGGCGATCAGCTCCTTCAGCGCGGCATGGCGTCGGCCACCTGCGAGGACAGCAAATTTGCCGTCAATCTTCTGGATTAAGAGCGGCTGGAGCAGGCCCAGCACAGCGATGCTGGCCTTCAGATGGGCGATGTTCTCGGGGTCATAGGTTTCCGGCGAGTTGCAACGCACATTGGCGGGATGCGGGACCAGATCGCCGATCGCGACGGTGAGGGGGGCAAAGCTTGTGGTCATGGGATGTCCTTCTCGGTGGGTGAGATACGGCCCGCGCGCTTGCGCGTGACCAATCCCCGGCTTCGGGGATCACGACGACAGAAGGCCCACTTTCCCTTTGAGGGGCAGCGGGCCTTCATCGTCTCAGATGTCAGGGGGAGGAGTCCCCTGCCCTTCTACCAGTCGCGCGCCAGCATGATGGTCAGCACGCGCATAGTTTTTGCAGGGTTGTCCGGGGTCTCGGCCCCATAACAGAAGTCGGAATCCGCTTCATACAAAACCAGTTTCCAGAACACGGTCTCGCCCCGGATCTCGATCGCCCCGAAATCGTGCCAGCCTTCCGGGTCATTCTCAGGCTCGAACGTGGCAAACTCACCGGTTACCTTCACCGCCTCGGCAATGAAGCCTTCACCGGCCTCCATGAGCGCGCGGGTGACATGCATCCGGCCCTAGATGGGCTGCGCGGGCGGCACTCCAAGGCACGCGAACTTGCGAAACGCGTCGTTCTGCGCCGCGATCACACTCGGATCCGGACGGTCTGGCTGGGGTTGAACGGTCATGGACATGGGGATCTCCTTTGAGAAGTTGAAACACCCTTCCCAAAGCCCGCTTTCACTTTTACGCTTGGCGGAAGGACCGAAGCAGAAGCCCTACCCGAACAGCCCTCTGGCTCTGTAATTCGGGTTGGGGATGGTTTCGATCCAGCCGCCTTGGTGCTTGATGCTCTCGAGCGCTGCCGAGAGCGGATAAGCGCCCTCGGACGGGCTCCACCAATAAGCTCCGCGTTTGAAGGTGATGATCTTGCGGCGGCCGTCGCTGAAGCAGGCCACCCGCAGCGTCTTGGGTTCCTTGCGTGACATGCGAGTCTCCGTTCTCCGTGTGGTCAGGCGGCCTCGGCGCGGCCCCCTGCCCTGCCCGTCTCCGATCTGGCGATCAGGTAGTCGCAGGCGCGCTGCGCATCGGCGGCGTGCTTGAAGATCGCGCCCTTGTCCGAGCGCAGGACCCGCAGCCAGTTGTAAAGATAGGCTGCATTCATCTCGAGCGTATGCGCCGTGAAGCCGAGTGTCTGCCCCAGAAACACCGAGGTCAATTCCGCGACGATCTCTTCGCGCGCATAGGACGTGTTGCCGAACTTCGAGAACCCGAAATCACGGTTCAGTCGATGGGGGGCCTTCGTGGCATGGGCCAGCTCATGGGCCCACACCCCGTAGAAATTGCGCGGGTCCTGGAACCGCGTGATGGACGGCATGTAGACCTTGTCCACGGGCGGCAAATAGTACGCCTCCGTTCCTGTGAAGACGGTCGTGATGTCGATCGCATCAAAGAAGGTCTGCATGTGCGGGATGGGCTCGGACGGCGGATGCTCGGGCGCGGGCTCCGGGTCGGGGAAGAAGCTGTCGGGCAGGCCATCGATCTGGCAGGCATTGAACACACGGTAGGATTTCTGGAAGCGGAATATACGGGCTTCCTCGGAGTGATCATCCCCGTCGCTGCGGTCATGCTCATCTGCGCCCGCATCTTTCCGCCTTTGACCGTAATAAACGACGACAGAGGATTTTTCGCCCTTGCGGACCTTTGCGTCTAAGGCATTGGCTTGCGGCAGCGTCATCCAGAAGGGAGAGCTGTGGCCCGCCATCACGGTCCGCATCGTCAGCAGGAAGTTGTTCACTCCCTGGTAGGGTTCTCCGCCCACGCGCAGGGGACGAGAGCTGCCACCTGCGGTCCATGGCTTGCGCCACGGCAGGACGCCGCGCTCGATGATGCGGATGATTTCGTTTGTGATGACCTCGGAGGCATCGAATTTGGGCGTGCGGGATAGGGCCATGGCTGGCCTCCTTTCGAGTTTTGGTGAGAGGGAATGGTGATCAGGTTGATTGGCGAGGGCGCGGATCGTTGGCGATCCTGGCACCGAGGGCTTCGACCATGTCGATGTAGGTGGTCAGCGAGACGGACCTGCCAGGACCGCAAGGGTCAGGGTCAACCGATCCGTCCCGCGCCACGCACGGCAAGTTCGCGAAGGCGATGACGTCACTGATGGGTCGGATATCGATGAACGGGGTTCCTCGTGCGACCGCGAGGGCGGCCAAGGGAAAGCGCTCGATCGGCGCGAAGGTCGACACGGTGGTCCAACCGAGATGGATGAACGTGCCGCCCTCTCCGCAAATCACATGAGCATTCGGCAGCGTCGCCGCCTGCCTGAGATAGCCGAGATCACGCAGGACGGTCTGGCGTTCGAGCCGCTTTGCCAGCAACGTCTGGCCAGTCCGGCGCAGCTCTCTATGCCGCCACCACGAGGCAGCGGTCGTGCGTAACACGCGCAAGACACCTATTTGCATGGGAATGCCCTTCGTCAGGAACGGCAGACCGGAACCCGGCCCGGACCCATCTGAGGGACCCCAAAGGCCCTCATCCGTCAGTCACAAAACCCGAAGAACACTTTTACTTTTCCCGGCCCCACCAGCCCGGGAAAAGAACTTCAGGGGCCGGCACGGCCCCAGTTTTCTTCATTGCACGCAGAAACTCCGGATCGGCAACGAACATCGGCAATGACAGACCTAAGAGTTCCATTTTTAGAATTTATATCAATGAATTATAGCAAATCTCAGATCGGCAATTTTTTCTGGCGACTGTCTGATATATCCTGGCGGTGCTTGTCCTGAGCACCGGATGCGACAAGCCTCTTCACTTCGCCGACAGGGAATAACTGGTACTACGTCCACCAGCGTCATCTTTCTCAAGTGCTCCCAAGTCGATCAGGTCCAGGATGTCGCGATATGCGGTGTCCTGCGAACATTTCTCGATCTTCGCATATTTCGACGTCGTGAGTTTCCCTTCGAACCCATCGAGGAGCCGGTTAAGCATGTCCCGCTGGCGGTCGTTGACGTTGGCCGTTGCGTGTTTCTCCCAGAACCGCGCCTTCTGAAACACAGCCTCCAAAATGATCTCTGCGCCATCAAATGCACGGTCGAGGCAACTCAGGAACCAACTGAGCCAAGCTGTGACATCAAGCCCGCCCTTCTGCGTCGTCTCGAGCATATCATAATAGGCGTTCCGCTCCTGCCGGATTTGGGTCGACATGCTGTAAAACCGTTGTGAACTGCGTTCGGATCGCGCCAACGCCATATCAGCGATCGCACGCGCAATGCGCCCGTTGCCATCGTCAAAGGGGTGGATCGTGACGAACCAAAGATGTGCAATTGCGGCGTGAACAACTGGATCCGTGTCTGGGGCCTGATTGAACCAGGCCAAAAACTGCCCCATCTCAGTATCAAGCCGCGCTGCTTCCGGCGCTTCAAAGTGCACGCGTTCGCGACCCATAGGCCCTGAAACAACCTCCATAGGGCCGATCCGCCACAGCCCCACGGTAATCCGGGTCATTCCGCTTCGCCCGGTTGGGAAAAGGGCGGCATGCCAGCCGAACAATCGCTCTGCGTCCAGTGGTTGGTCATACGCTTGCGTCGCGTCCAGCATCATCTCGACGACCCCATCGACATGGCGATCAGACGGGATCAGCCCGCCGATTTCGAGCCCCAGCCGTTTTGCGATAGACGACCGAACCTGATCCCTGTCGAGCGTCTCACCTTCGATCTCGCTGCTCTTGACGACATCGCTAGTGAGAGTTCGCAACATCGCCTCATTGCGAAGATCAAAGCCAAGGCCCTCCATGCGTCCCAAGAGCTTACCTTGCCGGTGGCGGACAGCGGCAAGTTGTGATGACAGCTTGGCCTTGTCCCAAAAAAAATGCGGCCAATCAGTTAGTTCGTGAATGTAGGTCATATTTTACGCACTCCTTGCGGAGATTATACCGGGCAATCTCCGCAAGACAACAGTATTCGCCGCGCAATATGCGGAGAATACTGGCGCCAATCTCCGCGGACCCCTCTGGACCTCTGAATGTAGGAGAAACTGCTGTCCCATCCCATCATGCCGCCTGCCCGCTCAACCGGCCATAGAAACTGCGCTCGAGATGCAGCTCCCCTGCCCCAGCTTTCTGGACAATTCCACGCAGATATCCACCAGGAGATGCGACTTCGCCTGCACAATGCTTTTCGAACGTGAGAACCAGCGCCGCAGTTGCGATTTGAGGCCCAAGCCGGTCCTGCGCAATGTTCCAGGCGTGCTCTGAGACGCCGATCATCGGCCTCAACTGCCCTGCAACACGGTGCAGATCGCCCCAATCCTTCAGATATCCGCCCATATTGCGCGCCCAGGACGCAAACTCAGGACAGGCTTGCATGACTGTCGGCAGATCCAGGGCGGCCCCGCGCTTCTTGCGCGTTTCAGCCACCCAATCTTCCAACTCCCTATCAATTTGCTCCTCCGGTGGCGCATTGGGTACCACGCCCGCCGCGTGCTCAGTTTCTGAGCGATTACAGGTTACAGGATTAAGTTGATTTGTAACTAGTATATGAGGTTCGGAAATGACCTCCCTGGGGTCCATTTCATGAGTCTTCTGCAGAATTTTCTCGGTGGTTTCGGGTGTGTTTTCCACAACCTCATCCGCTCGAACTGCCTTGAGGTACGTGGCCTCTACACGTTCCTGAAGCTCTTTGAACCACGCCAAAAGCCGTTCCAGTGCCTCAGAGGCCGTATTCCTGCGCGGAAGGCGGTCCAAAATATCCTCGAAAAGGCTTGTGAGCTGCGTCCACGGGCCTCTCAGCGCGCCGCTGAGCGCAGCATCGATCCGCGCGCGGATCATCCGGCGGGCCACCGTGATCTGCCGCTTCAGGCGCTGACAGTGCGCGCGCTCAACCTGCAGCTCTGCGTGTAGCTGCTCGAACTCTTCGACGCGAGCGGACAGCGGCGACAAATCAAAGCCGTAGGCTTCAATGATACGGCCCTCTGCGTCCCTGTGGCCCCAACGCTTGCCATTGGGGCTGTCTTTGAAGGCGATTACACCGATCTCGGCCAGGCGTCGTGCATGGCGCTTGAGCGCAGAGAGTGAAAAACCCGTCTGCTCCATCAGATAGGCATTGGAAGCCCAGACGATCGGGCGCTGACCCTCTTCCCAATCTTGCGCCTGCGTGAAGGCCCCAAGCGTATCGAGGAGCATCATGTCTCCTGCCTTGAGGCCGATATGCGCACCTACGCGTTTCACGGCAACAAAGGCCTGTGTCTTGGGCACTGATACCCGTTCACCGGCTTGGGCAAGCTGCTCAGCGACGGCGAGCCCGGCTGTCGCCTTTCGCCACCCCGAGGGTTGGTTGATATTGGACATACCTCCACCGTTCTGAGGCATGCCTGTCTCAGTCGCTCCATGCGGAGCATCATTGAATTTTGTCATTTTTTAGCTAGGCACAGAAAACCTGTTCGCCCGAAGACGTTTTTCGTTGTTTAGCGATTCGCGGGCTGCTAGGATTGTGATGTGAAAACAAATCGCGCCTTGTGCGCAGCAGCCCTCGGGACTTCGGTTTCGAGGGTTTTCTTTTTGGTGCCGTTCTCCTTTTTGCTCGTTGCCTCTATCTTGGCGGTTAACAGCTGTTAACCGCCGCTATCCTTCGTGGCTCTCTGATTGGAACCGATCGAAGGAATCCTGAATGAGCTGGTCCAGATTCTGATCCAGCCAATCCGCGAATCTCGTGTTCTCCCCTGCCCGCTTGACGGTGACTGAGAGCCCCGATTTACCGCTTTTGATCTGCACACCGGGAACGGGCGAGCGCTCCTCGACAGATCGTTCTTGCTTACCTCGCTTGCCAATTTCCTTGAGAACGAGGTCCAGCCGTCCGTCGGAGTCGAGATCAACAGATTGACCAAGAACACCCAGAACACCCTCCTCCGAGAGTTGTACTTTCTCAAACGCCGTTGCGAGTGTGGTCCATTTCGGGCGCCCAGCCCCTGGAGCTGCGCCAATGGCTTCACCGACAGCCAAGGGTACTAGCCGATTGATACGCTCAAGCTGCGAAAGAGTGTTCTTGCTGATAGCCAAAGCCTGACACGCCTCCGCACGTGAGTAGCCTTGCTCCAGGATCGCGTGCGCGAACCGGACACGTTCATAATAGCTCAGCTCCGCGCGGCCGGCATTTTCGAGGCCTTTCGCCATCAATGCATCAGTATCATCGAGCGTCCGGATCAGAGCCCGCACTGGTATCCCCAGGTGGCGGCACGCAAGTATTCGTCTCTGACCGTAGATGATCTCAAAATGCCCATCACGATCCTTCGAAGGACGTAGAAGGACCGGGACTTGCTGCCCGGCATCAGCGATGCTGGTTGCGAGATCCTTGATCGATTCATTCGGTACGGCGCTGTTAACAGCTGTTAACTCGATATCCAGCCGGTCCTTGGGTCCCCAAGCCAAGATAAGATTTGTATCGATATCCTGGATGCCGCCGAGACCCGCACGAACAGAGCCGATAGTTCCTTTCGGCAATGTTCGATGAGCTCTATCAGAAGCCCCATCTTTCGACGTCTCAGTCGCCGCAGTAATCGCAGCCATGATGCCGGTTTTGTTTTTACCCATAGCCATGATTACCGCCCCCAAGCCTGTTGAAGCATTCCCGCAATCTCAGCACCAACCGCATCCATGCTGTTCTTTGCGCGATCATAGGTCGATCTGGTCATCTCGGATCGCGCAACCTCGTAGATCGACATCTTGAGCATCGATGCGTCGCCAATAGCCGTACTACGCAGTCCGGTCGCCCCAACAACACGATCCTGAAAAAGAGCGCGCATAAGGCTCACGATCTGCTGACTGGGGATATCGCTCGGATCGTCCCGCGTAATGAGGAAGGAGAAAAAATCATGATCGAGTTTGACGCCCGTGTCCTCGATCACACCAAGATAAGCAGAAGTCATTTCGACAAACTGCTGGGTGGAAGCAAGGTCGAGCATGCTCGGCGTCATCGGAACGATGACCGAAGTCGCAGCGTAGAGGCCGGTCAAAGTCAAGAATCCGAGAGCTGGTGGGCTGTCGATAACCACCACGTCGTAGTAACCCTCAACGGACTGGATCGCCAGGCTGAGCTTCTCAAAGAATGCAACGCCACGACCTGCATTGACCGCAGTTTCTGTTTCAAACTCGCTTAGAACAAGCCGGGCAGGAGCCAAATGAAGGCCAGGGAAATAGGTTTCTACGATGGCCTCGGACATCGGCACCGGGTCTTCATAGCGAAGTGCGTCGTAAATCGACGCCCCTTCAAACTCCAGTTCAGTCTGAATCCCGCAAAAACCCGTGAGGCTCCCTTGCGGATCCAGGTCAATCGCCAAGACCCGGTAACCGTTCAATGCAAGGTAGTGACACAGATGAATCGCAGAGGTGGACTTCGCAGATCCACCTTTGAAGTTCATCAACTGAATAACCTGAAGCTTGTCGCCCTCGCGACGGCCGGGAAGGTATTTGCCGGCCTTACGAGAGCTAGCCTCCAAAAAATGGCGGGCTTGAAGGATCTCTTCACCGGAATAAAAGCGCCGTCCGTTCTTGATCACTTCCGGCTCCGGCAAGGACCCGTCGCTATGGCACTTGCGCAAGAATTGCCCGGTCACCCCTAGAAGATCAGCAGTCTCTGTAGCGCTGAATAGTCTCAAATTCTTGCGTTGATCGGGCGCGTAGGCTTGCTGAAGATGCGTCGTGAGCGCGGTGTGTAGACGCGCTGCTATCTGGCTTGTAAGCTCGGATTGAGACGCCGCTTCGATTGGTGCCGTCTGGAACATGGTTGCTATTTCTCTGCTCGAACGCGCTTATTTGCGCAACTTGACTCTAATGGCCGTGATTCACCATGTTAAGTCAAGGATTTTATCCACAAATTGTGCTGTCGGACCAAAGGGCTACTAGGGAAGCCACCCACCCTCTAGAGTTAACAGCTGTTAACAGCACCCGCGAACTAGTGGTACAGCAAGACATCTGTCGTCGATTGGGCGTTGCTCCCAACCGATCCAATAACGGTCCCTCGACCGATAAATAGGCTGGCGAGAGAGACAATGCATATAGGCGGATTGAAACCAAGCACCGACAGATCTACCGCGGAACAAGGGCCCTAATGGGCCATATGTCGAAGTTGCATTGATGCTCAAGAGCCGAAGTTAAACGCCGAAATCACATTCGCATCGCATCAACAATGTTGGTTAAGACCCTGACGTCTGGCGCGTCAACGGTGCCCAGCAGGGTAGGGGGGCAGCACCGTTGCTTTCCCGGCAGGAACAATAATCGACGTAGAGCACCGCGTAGATAGAACCAGCTCGACTACACCTCGCCGGACCTCAAGACCTGCTAGTTGAGCCCTCGTTGTTTAGGACGGATGAGTGGCGATCCGTGGCAATTTAAGTTCCCGAGTTTGTCCTTAGAACGAACGGTCGGCGTTCCCTACAGCCGATGCGCTCGCTCGGCCGCTTCGAAAAAGCGCTGCAAATGAAGAGCGGATACCGTGCTTGCCGCCGCCCAAACTACGGCTCAATGACGCAACTCCTTTACCGGCTTTCTGGGGGCAGGTTGCGCCCAGTTTCGCTGTCCAGATGATCCACGTTGAACATCGATGGCAGTTGCCTTGCGAAGCTCAAAGGTGCAGGAACACCCGCCGACGAAATACTAGGGCAGGGGCCCGGATCAATGTCCAGGTCCTGATCGAAGCGCTTATCAATTGCCGGAGGCAAGCGGGTTCAGCTGTGACGACACCGGAGCTTTTCTCGCGGGCATCCAGTCCTTGTGCATGGTCGAGGATCTGACGATCCAAACTCATCAGGTGGGTCGCGCCATAACGGAGAAGTATCAGTTCTCGGTCTATGACGCGGTGATCGTGGCTGCCGCGCTGATCGCCGGATGCACGACACTGTGGTGCGAGGACATGCACGACAGATTACTCGTGGAAGAGCAGTTGCGCATGGCATTGTTGCAGAACTCCGGCTTGAGGCGTGAATTCTCCTTACCCCGCTGACGTCATGCCACGCGTTCGATCTCGGCGGTGCCGAGGGCCGAGAAGCGGTTCATGAGGGCGATGCGGATGTGGATTTCGGCGGTCTGGCGGTCGGGGTCTCTCGCGGCGATGCGCTCGCCGAAGGCTTTCAGGCAGCGCATCTTCGCTTCGACCCGACTTCGGGCGTGATAGCCCGTCCAGCGTTTCCAGAAGGCCCGGCCATAGTATCGGGTGGCGCGCAGGGTTTCGTTCCGGACGCACGCCGCCGGGCAGTCCTCCTTCCACAGACGTCCGTTTCTGCGGATCGGAATGATCGGGACAGCATCACGCCCGATGATGGCCTTGTGGCAGCGGCGCGTGTCATAGGCGCCATCGGCGGTGACGGTGCCGATCTGCTCGCCTACCGGGATCTGGCTCAGCATGTCTGGCAGCACGGGGCTGTCGCCGTCGCGGCTGGGAGTGAACTCCACGGCGCGGATGTCCGAAGTGGCCGGATCCATGGCCAGATGGACCTTGCGCCACTGCCGCCGGCCCTGCGGGCCATGCTTGCGGGCCTGCCATTCGCCGTCGCCGAGGAACTTGATGCCGGTGCTGTCCACGAGCAGGTTCAACGGCCCGTCAGCACGGCGATAGGGGATCTGCACGGCCAGGGTTTTCTGCCTGCGGCACAGGGTGGAGAAGTCCGGTACGGGCCAGTCCAGCCCCGCTAACCGGAGCAGGCTGGCTACCATCCCGGCGGTCTGGCGCAACGGCAGCTTGAACAGGATTTTGATCGACAGGCAAAACTGGATAGCGGCATCGGAAAAGACCGGCGGGCGTCCCGGCCGCCCGTCACGCGGCGCGTGCCAGGTCATATCCTTGTCCACCCAGATCAGCAGAGACCCCCGCTTGCGCAGCGACGCGTTGTAGCTGGACCAGTTCGTCGTACGATAGCGGGCGGGAGGTGGCTTGCTCATGCAGCCCATGTAACCGCATGGATTCGCGAAGTGAATCCTCTGGCGTCAGAGATATGCAACAACGCCCAGGGCAATGGCCGATGGCGGCTGGCTTGGCATCGCCATGCCTGAAGCGGTCGGCGGCGCCGGCCTGGGGATCACTGAAGCGACGATCATGATGCAGGCGATTGCCGAGTCAGGGGCTGGCGCGAGCGGGGCCTCGACCATCCACATGAACATTTTCGGGCTCAACCCGGTGGTGAAGTTCGGGACTGATGAACAGCGCACGCATGCTGAGCCCCCCAATCGCAGGTGATGAAAAGGCTTGTTTCGCCGTCACCGAACCGACGACGGGGCTGGATACCACAAAGCTAAAGACCATGGCGGTGCGACTGGGGGACAGGTATGTCGTGCATGGTCAAAAGATCTGGATTTCGACCGCGCAGGTTGCCCACAAGATGCTGCTTCTGGCCAGAACAACGCGGCTTGAGGATGTGACTAACCCGACCGAAGGGCTGAGCCTGTTCTATACCGATCTCAACCGTAATTTCGTTGATGTGCGAGAGATCGAAAAGATGGGGCGCAAGGCTGTCGATTCGAACGAGGTCTTCATCGACGGGTTGCCGATACCTGCCGAAGACCTGATCGGAGAAGAGGGCAAAGGGTTTCGGCAAATTCTGCATGGGCTGAATCCAGAACGCATCCATGTGGCGGGCGAATGCATCGGCATCGCACGCAACGCTCTGACCCGCGCGGCGCAATATGCCAATGAACGAGTGGTTTTCGACCGGCCCATCGGTCAGAATCAGGGCGTTCAGCATCCGCTCGCTCAGGCTTGGGCGCGGGTGGAATCGGCCAATCTCATGGTGATGCACGCCGCCGCCCTTTACGATGCGGGGGAGCTCTGCGGCATCGAGGCGAACGCAGCCAAGCTATTGGCCGCCGACGCCGCGGTTGAGGCGACCGAGGCCGCACAGATCACCTTTGGCGGATTCGGTTACGCAAAGGGATATCACGTGGAGCGTCTGGTCAGAGAAGCGCTCTTGTTCCGCATTGTACCTGTGACGCCGCAGATGTTGTTATCATTCATTGCTGAAAAAGCGCTAGGACTTCCAGAGTCTTACTGACCGCGAGACAGGGATTGGGATAGCGCAAATTCTCTACTTGATTAATTTTCTAACGGTCGTTAGATTATCAGACAATGCCCCGCAATAGGGGAAAAGGGAGGAGGCGTCATGAGTGAGACGCAGTTCGGGTCTTCGCGAGAAGACCTGTCAACACGCTCAACCGTGTATGCTGGCGATTTGTTCGCGGGTAGAACCGTTGTTGTAACCGGTGCAGGCGGAGGTTTGGGGTTGGCGATTGCGACCCTGTTCGCCAGGCTGGGCGCCAATCTGGCGATCAATGGACGCAACGAGGAAAAGCTGGCCTCGGCCAAAGAGTACCTCGAGAGTTTTGGGGGCAGAGTTTTCGCCGTGCCCATGACCATCCGTGACCCTGAACAGGTCGAGGATTTTGTCGCTAAGACGAATCAGGAATTCGGCTCCATAGACGTTCTGGTGAACAATGCGGGGGGGCAGTTTCCGCAGGCTGCGCTGGACTTTTCCCCGAAAGGCTGGAACGCCGTCATTGACACCAACCTCAACGGAACCTGGTGGATGATGCAATCCACGGCGCGCCACTGGGTTGAGAACAAGCAACCGGGTTCCATCGTAAATATCGTGGCCGATATCTGGCGCGGCATGCCCGGCATCGCACATACCTGTGCGGCCCGGGCGGGGGTGATTTACCTGTCCAAATCGGTGGCGGTGGAGTGGGCGCCGCATGATATTCGCGTCAACTGTGTGGCGCCGGGTTGCTGCGAAAGCAATGGTTTCGGGAACTATCCCGCAGAGGGCGCCGCTACCTTCCAGGATTCCAATCCGATGCGGCACGCCGGCGACGAATGGGATGTCGCTGAAGGAGTTGTCTATATGGCGGCCAATTCAGGAAAATTCATAACCGGTGAAGTTCTGAACATCGACGGTGGGCAGCAATTGTGGGGGGACCCGTGGCCAACGGGGCGACCGGACTACTTCCAGATTTCCCGATGAAAGCCATGAACCTTAGTGGGGACAATAGTATCTAGATGACGACGAAGAGCAAAACAGCAATCGGTGCCGATGACGGGGCGATACTAGAGTGCAGCGGGGTCGAACGACGGTTTGGCGGCATCGTCGCTGTCACCGGTGTTGATCTCGTCATTCGGCAAGGGGAGATCTTTGGGCTTGTCGGACCGAATGGCAGCGGCAAGACAACGCTAACGAACGCAATTACCGGGTTTTATCCGCCAAACGTAGGCACTGTCCGGCTGGCGGGAAAAGACATCACGGGCACAGCGCCTCATAAGGTTGCCAAGCTCGGGGTTGCGCGGACGTTCCAGAACCTTGCCCTTTTCAACGGGATGAGCGTTCTGGACAACATCCTGCTCGGGCGACACATCCACATGAAACCGGGCGTCTTGCGTACTGCGCTCTATTGGTGGGCGGCGCGGCATGAAGAGATCGAGAACCGTAAGATCGTCGAGGAGGTTATCGAGTTTCTTCAGCTTGAAAGCATCCGACATGAGTTGGTTGATGGCCTTCCGATCGGGCTGAAGAAACGGGTCGAGCTTGCGCGGGCATTGGTGGCCGAGCCGCAAATGTTGATACTCGATGAGCCGATGGCAGGCATGAATCAGGAAGAGAAGGGGTATATGTCCCGCTTCATTCTGGATGCCCGTGCCGAACGCGGCGTCAGCGTTCTGCTGATCGAGCACCATATGGATGTCATCACCGGCATCTGTGATCGGATGCTGGCCCTGAATTATGGCGAAATGATCGCAAGCGGCATCCCGAAGGACGTTGTAAAAGACCCACGGGTCATCGAGGCATATATCGGAGGGTCGCATGACTGATTTGACGCAGAAACAGTCTTCGGGCGGCGATACGATTGGCGCACTGCTGGCGCTGAACGCCTCGAGACATGGATCGGAAATCGCTCTTCGCGAGAAAGAGCGTGGGATCTGGAAAGAAACCACTTGGGCGGAATACGCCGAAGAGGTGCTTGCCTGCGCGGCCGGACTTGAAAAAATCGGTGTAAAGCCGGGCAAGGCTGTACTTTTCCTGGGCGACAACCGTGCACGGTTATATGGCGGCATGCTGGCTGTTTCGTTGCTCGGCGCCTATGCAATGCCTGCCTATCCGGGCGCGACACTCGAAGAGCTTCGGCACTTTCTTGGCGAAGTCGAAATTGTCGCAGCCATCGCCGAAGATCAGGAACAGGTAGACAAAATCCTGGAACTGAAAGACGCGGGCGCGAAAGGCATTGATCACATCATTTATGATGAAGAGCGGGGTCTTGGCTTTTATGAGGTTAAAGGGCTGATGTCCTGGGATCACCTGATCGAAGTCGGTCAGCACGATTTGAACGAAGCACCAAGTTTGCGCAAAGAGCTCTTTGGTCGCGCAAAGCCCGACGATCCGGCCATTTTCATGCATTCGTCAGGGACCACGGGCAAGCCGAAAGGTATCGTTCTGAGTCAGAAGAACGTTCTTGCTGCGGCCAGGAACGGGCATGCAGCGGGTGCATTCGACGACAATGAGGAAATCCTCGCCTATCTGCCGATGGCCTGGGTGGGCGACTTCGCCATTACCGTCGCGGCGGCGCTGCTCTGCCGGTTCACCGTGAACGTGCCTGAACGTCAGGAAACCGTCGTTCGCGACATGCGCGAAATCGCTCCGACATTCTATCTGGCGGCGCCGAGAAGCTGGGACCAGATGCTGACGACGATCCAAGTGGGTATCGAGAATTCGACCCCGGTCAAAAAGTGGCTGTACCATTTCTTCATGGACCGGGCGATTGCCGCCGAGACACGCAAGCTGAATGGCAAAAGCGGCGGTGCACTGGAGCCTTTGGGCCGACTTTTGGGCGAGGCGATCGTTTTTGGTCCGATCAAGGACCAGTTCGGAATGAGTCGTCTGAAGAATGCGTTCACTGGCGGCGAAGCAATCGGCGAAGACACGTTTGTTTTCTACCGAGCCCTGGGAATCAAATTGCGCCAACTCTACGGCCAGACCGAAAATAGCGCGATCAATGCGATTCAGTCTCCGGGCGAGGTGCGCCTCCATACCGTTGGCAAACCCGCGCCTGGCGTCGAGGTGAAAATTGCCGAAGACGGAGAGATCCTGGTGCGTTCGGACAGCGTGTTTGAGGGGTACTTCAACAAACCCGAAGCGACAGCCGAAGCGCTTGAGGGCGGGTGGCTGCATACCGGCGATGCCGGGTATCTGGAGGATAACGGACACCTGGTTGTTCTGGGCCGTGTCTCCGAGGTCATGCATACAGCCGGAGGTGAGCGCTATGTGCCAAACTACATTGAGAACCGGCTGAAATTCAGCCCCTATATCAAGGATGCGGCTGTTATCGGTGCCGGCCTGGATGAATTGACGGCCATGGTCTGCGTGGATTTCGAGGCAGTGGGACACTGGGCCGAAGTGAACGGGGTGCCTTATGTGTCCTATTCCGATTTGTCTCAACGCGACGAGGTCGCGGCGCTGCTGCACGAGGCATTCCAGCGGGTCAACAAGGCTGTCACCGAGCCTTTGCGCCTGCAACGCTTTGTCAGCCTGCCGAAGGAATTCGACCCGGACGATGGTGAGATCACTCGGACCCGAAAACTGCGACGCAAGGTCGTACAGGAACGCTATGCCGACGTGATTGCGGCGCTCTACGACGGTTCAAAAGATGTCCACGTAAGCGCGCAGGTGACTTACGAGACAGGGGAAGTAGGGAAGGTCGAAAGAAGCCTTCCCATCAGGGAGGTATAAATGGATTGGGTCTTTCTATCTGAACTTGCGATCAATGGAGCCTTGACGGGTCTCTTGTATTCGCTCTTCGCTATCGGCCTCGTGCTGATTTACAAAGCATCTTCGGTGCCCAATCTGGCGCAGGGTGGGCTGACAATGGTCGGGGCCTATGTGGTTCTTGCCCTTTCGCATGACGCGGGTCTGCCGCTGTGGCTGGCCATTCCTCTTGCTGCGGTGATCATGTTCGGCCTGGGGTTTGGCATTGAGCGTGTTGCCCTGCGGCGTCTTGCCGGTCGCCCGGTCGTCATGATCCTGATGCTGACACTTGGCCTGGACATCTTCCTGCGGGGAACAACACTTGCAATCTGGGGGGGGACATCCCGTTCGGTTGACTTGGGGGTCAGCTATGAACCGCTGTTCCTGGGCGACATCTTCATCAGCCGCATCCACCTTGTCGGTGCCGGTGTTGCGCTCGCACTCTTTGTCGCCTTCATGCTGTTCTTCCGAACCCGGACCGGGATTAAGTTGCGGGCGATCGCGGATGATTACATGGCTTCGTGGTCGGTCGGCATTTCGGTTGAGCGCGGCGTTGGGTTGTCCTGGGCACTGGCATCAGTTGTTGCCGTTGCCGCAGGCGTCATCTGGGGCGAGATTCAGGGTGTCGATCAAGCACTGTCGCTGTTGCTTCTGAAGGGCCTGACGGTGGCCGTTCTTGGTGGCCTCGACAGTATCCTCGGCGCAGTGATCGCGGGCATAATTCTGGGCGTCGTCGAAAACGTTGGTGCCGATTTTCTGGATCCGCTTGTCGGAGGCGGAAGCCGTGAGCTTATCGTCGCCGCCGTGCTCATTCTTACGGTCATGATCCGTCCGCATGGACTGTTCGGTCGTCACGACATTGAAAGGGTCTAAGGGATGTTTTATAGACTTTCCGGTGTCCATCACGCCAACTATGTATCCGACAGTCGTATCTTCAAGGTACCTGCTGACCGGAACCTGGCTGTATTCATCTTCCTGATTGGTCTTGCCGCGCCATTCATCATACCGTCGCTCTACCTGAACAGTTACATGCTTCCGTGGCTGATCTGGACGGCCGCCGCCCTTGGACTTAACCTGGTGACAGGTTGGGCTGGCCAACTTCACTTGGGCTATGCTGCGGTCATGGCCGTCGGGGCGTATTCGGCGATCCACGCGGCGCGTTTCGGCGTGCCATGGGAATTCGCCCTGATCATTGGCGGGTTGACGTCATCCGTGATCGGCAGCCTGTTCGCCTTTGCCGCATTGCGGGTCAAGGGTCTCTATCTCGCACTCACGACTCTTGCGATGCAATTCGTGATGGACTGGGTTCTGACCCACTCGCCGGCGATTTCAGGGGGCTCGCACGCATCGCTCCAGTCACCAACTTTGGCGTTTCTTGGGCAGGATATTACCTCTGATACCGGTTTTTACTATGTCGCCTTCGGATGGTGTGTGTTGGTGACGATCTTCATGCTCAATCTCAAACGCACTGGGCTTGGTCGTGCCTTGGTCGCGGTACGCGAAAAAGACTTTGCTGCCGCGATCCTGGGTGTGAACAGTTTCTATTACAAGATCCTGGCCTTCGCGACTTCCTCTTTCATCGCGGGCGTCAGTGGTGCTTTGCTTGTCGCCACCTTCTTCTTTCTTGCCGCGCCGGAGCAGTTTTCGGTCACCGTATCTATCCAGGTTCTTGCGATGGTGATCGTTGGCGGCCTCGGCAGCGTAATCGGATCCTATTTCGGTGTTGCTCTGATCCTTCTTGTCCCCGGTTTGGTGAACGGTCTCGTCGTCACGGTGAGCGAGGGGCTTGGTATGCAGATCAATGTTGAAACGCTCGCTCACATCCCGAATGCGGTCTATGGCGCACTGATCGTCATTATCCTTCTGATCGAACCGCTCGGTTTGGGAAAACTCTACGGCAACATCAGAGATTATCTGATGGTCTGGCCCTTCGATCAGTTCAAGAAATAAGGGAAATGCCGATGCAAGAAAAAGTTGAAGCCGAGCACATTCTGTCCATGAACAGTGTCGAGGTGCTGTACGACAATGTAATGCTGGCGATCAAAGGTGTTTCGGTCAAGGTGCCAAAAGGCGAGATGATCGCGCTCTTGGGCTCGAACGGCGCGGGTAAAAGCACCACGTTGAAAGCGATCAGCGGTCTTCTGAAGGCAGAGCGCGGACGCATCAGCCGAGGTGAAATAACCTTCCAGGGAACAGACATAACCGACGTGCTCGCGCAAAACCGCGTCGGGATGGGTATCTGTCACGTCATCGAAGGGCGGCGGGTCTTTGAACACCTGACCCCCGACGAGAACCTGACCGCTGCTGCGCCGCGCGGAATGTCCCGATCGGCGCTGAATGCGGAGAAAGAAAAGATTTACGACTATTTCCCACGACTTGCCGAACGCCGCAATTCGCAAGCAGGCTATTTGTCTGGTGGCGAGCAACAGATGCTGGCCATCGGCAGGGCGCTGGTGACGCAGCCGAAACTGTTGATGCTCGACGAACCAAGTCTCGGCCTTGCCCCGTTCCTGGTCGAGGAAATCTTCGGCATCCTGCAAAAGATCAATCAGGAGGAGGGCGTATCCGTCCTGTTGGTGGAGCAGAACGCGCTGGCCGCTCTGGAGATTGTTTCGCAAGGGTATCTGATTGAGAACGGCCGCGTTGTCATGCACGGCACGGCCGAGGCGCTCAAATCCAACTCCGACATTCAGGAATTTTATCTGGGCGGCGGAGAAGAAACCGATTTTCACAACGTCAAGCACTACAGCCGACGCAAACGTTGGCTGAGCTGAGGTACTATTCAGAAATTGTTCAGGGAGGATCAAATGAAGAAACTTACCAAAGCGTTGGCCGTGTTTTCATTGGTTGGCGGAGCGATGTTCGGCACCCAGGCGCTGGCTGAGCCATTCAAGATCGGCATCTGCTACGACCTCAGCAAAGCCTATACCTTTGCCACGCCGCAGGTTGCCCAGGCGGCACAGGATCTCGCCAAACTGGTCAATATGAAGGGCGGCATCGGAGGAGAACCGGTCGAGGTTATCGTGCGCGATCACGGGAACGAACCGCAGCGCGGGATCGAGTGTTACTCCAAGCTCAGCCGCGAGGGTGTGTTCGTCTTCGATACACTGTCCACCCCGGTGTCTCTGGCTATCCTTCCGCGGGCCATGGAAGATGGACGTATCCTGATGCAGTCACTTGTCGGCCGCGGCGATGCCGTGGATGGCACGGTTTTCGACTGGGTCTATCCGATCGGGCCTACCTATTGGGGACAGGCCGCCAATGACGTTGCCTACATCAAGCAATTGCATGACGGCGATCTGTCGGACGTGAAGGTGGGCTTTGTCTATTTCGATTACCCCTTCGGACAAGAGCCAATCGAGATTCTGCAAACCTTGTCCGAGAAAGAGGGTTTCGAGCTTGAGCTTTACCCTGTGCCGCTGCCCGGCAGCGACCAGGCCGGAGTATGGTCCAAGGTGCGTCGCGACAAGCCCGATCATGTGATCGTCTGGATGCTGGGCGGTGCCCATGTGGTCGCATCGAAAGAGATGCAGCGCAATCGCATCCCGATGGAAAAATACATTTCGGTCAACTGGCTGAACGAAGTCGACATCGCCAATATTGGCAACGAGGCGGCCATTGGTATCAAGCGCGGGACCAATGTCGTCGGCGGTCAGGATGTCGCCCTGTTCAAGGAGATCATGACCGAGCTCTATGACAACGGACAGGGTTCGGGCCCGATTGAGAAGACGCAGGACGTTTTCTATAACACCGGGCTGGCCATGTATTCGATCATGTTCGAAGCCGCGCGTAACGCGGTCGAACTCGAAGGGCAGCCAATTACCGCGACATCCTACAAGGCCGGACTTGAGTCGTTGAAGGGTTATGACGCCAACGGGTTGATGGCCCCCATTACGGTAACGGCCGAAGACCATGGCGGCGGTGGCCAGACGCGCATCGAAATGTGGGACGGAGAGGCTTGGGTGCCGCAAACCGAATGGATTTCTGAATACGGCGATGTCGTGTGGGATGTGGTTAAGGAAAGTTCCGCAAAATACGAGCAGTAACAGGCTGATAGCAGGAAGGGTGGCGCTGTTGAGGGCGGCGGCGCTCACAAAACAGTTTAGCCGCCCCAAAACTCAACCAACGGGAGAGAGAGAATATGAAAATCAAACAGCACATCAAGGCGGTGGCCCTTACTGCCGCATTGGCAACAAGCGCGACGGTGGCTGCGGCGCAGGACAAGGAGCCGATCCGCTTCGGACTCTGCTTCGACCTCAGTAAATCGTACACGTTCATTTCACCGCAGGTGGCCCAGGCGGCCCAGGACCTGGCGATGTACACCAACGAAAACGGTGGAATAGAAGGCCATCCGGTTGAAATCATCGTTCGCGACCACGGGAACGAACCGCAGCGTGGCGTGGAATGCTATGAGCAGCTGAAGCGCGAAGGTGTGTTCCTTTTCAACATGCTCTCGACGCCGGTCACAAACGCGGTTCTGCCGCGTGCCATGAAGGACGGAAACGTTTTGATGCAATCCTTCGTTGGCCGTGGCGATGCCGTGGACGGCGAGGTGTTCGATTGGGTCTTCCCGGTTGGCCCGACCTACTGGCAGCAGGCGGCAAATGATGTTGCCTTCATCAAAGGCCAGATGGGCGGTGATCTGAGCAAAGCAAAGATCGGGTTTATCTATCTGGACTATCCCTTCGGTCAGGAACCGATCGAGATCCTGAAAACCCTTTCTGAAAAGGAAGGGTTTGAGCTGGAGCTTTATCCTGTGCCGCTCCCCGGGTCGGATCAAGCCGGCGCATGGAGCAAGATTCGCCGCGACAAGCCTGACTATGTGATCAGCTGGCTTCTGGCGGGCGGACACGTGGTCGCCTCCAAGGAAATGCGCCGCAACCGCTTCCCGATCGACCGCTACCTGTCGGTTAACTGGCTGAACGAAGTCGATATCGCCAACATCGGCGAGGAAGAGGCGAAGGGCATCCTGCGCGGGACCAACGTGGCCGGTGGCCAGGAAGTTCCGATCATCAAGACGATGCTGGACACCTACTATGCAAATGGCAAGGGCAGCGGGCCCGAGAGCTTGGTTCACGACGTGTACTACAACACGGGCATGGCCATCTACTCGGTCGGTTTTGAGGCCGCACGTATCGCGATTACCGAAAACGGTTGGCCGATCACACCGGAAAGCATGAAAGCTGCCTATGAATCGATCGAGAACTTCGATGGCGACGGCGTCATGGCCCCGGTGACCGTAACCGGTGAAGACCACGGCGGCGGCGGCAAGACCCGAGTCGAACAGTGGAATGGCGAAACCTGGGTTCCGCTGACCGACTGGAGCGCCGAATATCTCGACGTTGTGTGGGAAGTCATCAAGCACAGTTCCAAGTCGTTCTCTGTCGAATAAGCAGGAACTTCCCCGCGGCAAACATGTCGCGGGGAAGCTTCGCACCAGAATCTCCCCAGCTAAAACGAAGCAGGTATCATGAGCCCTATTGATGTGAAAATCGAAGGCGGCATTGCAACCGTCTGTATCAACCGGCCCGAACGCAAGAATGCGCTTTCCGTGGCCGCGACAAACGGGCTGACGGATGCCTGGGAAAAGATCGAGGCGGACGACAGCGTTCGTGTGGCCATACTGACCTCGGCCGATTGCGGTGTTTTCAGCGCCGGGCTGGACCTCAAGGAAGCCACGCAAATCGCGCGCGACGAAGGCGTCGATATCCTGTCAAAGATGCGCGATCCATTTCACGAGACCATGCGCGCCTGCAAGAAGCCGATCATCGCGGCGATGACGGGGTCGCTGATGGCGGGCGGCATGATGCTGACGCTGAATTGCGATTTGCGGGTCGGACTCAAGGGGACCAAGGTTGGCATTACCGAGGTGAAGATCGGTCGCGGATCGCCTTGGGCTTCACCGGCACTGACCATGCTACCACAGCCCATCCTTATGGAAATCCTGCTGACCGGAGACCTGATGCCGATCGAGCGGCTACATGAATACGGGTTCACCAACTATATCGAGGACTCCCCCGATGCCGTTCGCGCACGGGCATTCGACCTTGCCAAACGCATAGCCAGCGGGGCCCCGCTTTCGGTGATCGCTGCCAAGGGCGGCGTTCGCGCAACCATGGACCTGGGCTGTGCAGGTGGCCTCGAAGAGGGTAAGCGCCTGCACGAGGTCGTGTACGCCAGCAACGACGCGATTGAAGGCCCCAAGGCTTTTGCCGAAAAACGCGCACCGGTCTGGACAGGAACCTGATGGAGACCGGAATGACTGAACTTATTCGCCTGGACAGGGATGGGCCTGTCGGAATTCTGCGTTTTCTTCAGCCGGCAAAACGCAACCCTTACAGCATCGGGTTCGTCGAAGAACTGGTGGCGCTCCTGCGCGAAGCCGAACGGGACGATACGATCCGTGCCGTTGTCATGACCGGTGGCGATCATTTCAGCAGCGGCGGCGATCTCGTTGGATTTCAGGCTGAAATCGCGAAAGGCGCAAGGGCGACATCGGAAATGGTCGACCGGGTTCACGATGGCGGACGCGCGGCCTATCTGTTTCGGAAGCCTCTGATTTCTGCTGTATGCGGGGTGGCATTTGGTGCGGGTCTCAGCCTTGCGCTGTCTGCGGATATCGTCGTAGCCGCCGAAGATGCCCGGTTGTGCGAAGTTTTTGCGCGCGTCGGCGGCTGTCCCGACACCGGCTCGAGCTGGCTGCTTCAGCAGCGTGCCGGTGCGGGAGTGGCGCGGATGCTTGTTCTCACAGGTCGTGAAATAGACGGCCGCACCGCCAGGGAACTGCGAGTTGTCGAAGAATGCGTACCCCCCGACCAGGTCGAGCAACGCGCTCTGGAAATTGCCCACGAGATCGCCCCACACCCGATGTTCGGCATTCAGACCGCCAAGCGCGTGATGCGTGCCGCGGCGGAGTGCAGCTATCTGGAGGCGCTGGACATCGAGCGCGATGCCCAAAGCGTTTTGCTGTGTGCGCATGATTTTCCAGAGGCCATGAAAGCGTTCTCCGAGAAAAGAAAACCCGAATTCAACGACCGATAGGTCGGTAGAAACCGTATCTAACAACCCAAGGAGACCGTAGATGAAGGTGCTTGTGCCTGTCAAACGCGTGATCGACTACAACGTGAAAGTGCGCGTCAAAGCGGACGGAAGCGGTGTCGATCTTGCCAACGTTAAGATGTCGATGAACCCCTTTGACGAGATCGCCGTCGAAGAGGCCATCCGCCTGAAAGAAGCCGACAAGGCAGACGAGGTCGTCGTCGTCTCGATCGGTGTGAAGCAAGCTCAAGAGACTCTGCGCACCGCTTTGGCTATGGGCGCGGATCGCGCCATTCTAGTTGTGGCCGCCAATGACGTCCACCAGGACATCGAACCGCTGGCTGTGGCCAAGATCCTGAAAGCCATTGTCGACGAAGAGCAGCCGGGTCTGGTCCTGGCCGGTAAGCAGGCCATCGACAACGACATGAACGCCACCGGCCAGATGCTGTCGGCGCTGTTGGGATGGTCGCAAGGCACCTTCGCCTCGGAACTGGACATCGACGGCGACAAGGCCGTGGTGACCCGCGAGGTCGACGGCGGTTTGCAGACCATCAAGGTCAACATGCCTGCAATCGTCACCGTGGACCTGCGCCTGAACGAGCCGCGTTACGCGTCGCTGCCCAACATCATGAAGGCCAAGAAGAAGCCGCTGGACGAAAAAACCGCCGCCGATTACGGCGTCGACACCTCGCCGCGTCTTGAAGTGGTCAAAACGACCGAGCCGGCAACACGTGCCGCCGGCATCATCGTCGGCTCGGTTGACGAGCTGGTTTCGAAACTCAAAGAAGCGGGGGCTGTGTAATGGCTGTTCTTCTTCTCGCCGAAATCAACAATGGTGAACTGGCGCTGGACGCCACCGCCAAAGCCGTCACCGCCGCCCGGGCACTGGGCGACGTGACCGTTCTGGCCGCGGGTGCATCCGCCGCCGCAGCTGGCGAAGCCGCCGCCAAGATCGACGGTGTCGCCAAGGTGTTGGTCGCTGAAGATGCGTCGCTGGGTCACCGCATGGCGGAACCCACCGCCGCGCTGATCGTGTCGCTGGCCGGTGACTATTCGCACATCATGGCACCCGCCACGACCGACGCCAAGAACGTCATGCCGCGCGTTGCTGCGCTGCTGGACGTGATGGTGATTTCGGACGCCTCTGGCGTTGTCGATGCAGACACGTTCGAACGCCCGATCTATGCCGGCAACGCCGTGCAAACCGTCAAATCTTTGGATGCGACCAAGATCATCACCATCCGCACCTCGACCTTCGACGCCGCTGGCGAAGGCGGCTCGGCCGCAGTCGAAACCATCGGTGCTGCCGACAACCCCGGCCTGTCCGAATGGGTCGAAGACAAGGTTGCCGCATCGGACCGCCCCGAGCTGACCTCGGCCGGCGTGGTCGTGTCCGGTGGCCGTGGCGTCGGATCTGAAGAGGATTTTGCCCTGATCGAAAAGCTGGCTGACAAGCTGGGCGCCGCCGTTGGGGCTTCGCGCGCTGCTGTCGACTCGGGCTACGCCCCGAACGACTGGCAGGTGGGTCAAACCGGCAAGGTTGTTGCCCCCGAACTGTATGTCGCCGTTGGCATCTCGGGCGCCATCCAACACCTGGCTGGCATGAAGGACTCGAAGATCATCGTCGCGATCAACAAGGACGAAGAAGCACCGATTTTCCAGGTTGCTGACTTCGGCCTGGTCGCCGACCTGTTCGAGGCCGTCCCGGCCCTGACTGACGCACTGTAAATCGCGTCACATCAAATGCGAGAAGGCCCGCCATCCGGCGGGCCTTCTTTGTATGCTCACCTTGTTCCTAATTGAAAGGGAACCGCTTTTTTGAGGTATCCATAGACTCTAATTCACATGGCTTCTATAGCTAGGGCAATCCCCTGCCCACCACCGATACACATGGTAATCAGCGCGCGTTTTGCGCCGGTACGCTCCAGCTCGTAGAGCGCTTTGACAAAGATTATGGCCCCCGACGCCCCGATAGGATGTCCAAGAGCAATTGCGCCGCCGTTGGGGTTCACCTTGTTGCCATCCAGACCAAGAGTTTTACTCACGGCCAAAGCCTGAGCTGCGAAGGCTTCGTTTGACTCGATGACGTCGAAATCAGAAACTGTCAGGCCTGTACGTTTCAAAAGTCCTTCGACAGCCGGAATTGGCCCGATTCCCATGATGTCCGGGCGTACTCCTGCAACATGATATCCAAGCAGGCGTGCGCGCGGTTTCAACCCTGCATCTGATGCAGCATCTGCCGTGGCCAGCACAACTGCGGCGGCCCCATCATTGAGACCCGAAGCATTCCCCGCCGTTACGGTGCCATCCTTCTGGAAGGCCGGACGCAGTTTGCCGAGCATTTCAACTGTGCTCGCCTTGGGGTGTTCATCGGTGTCGAAAAAAGCAGTGTTGCGTTTGACCTTGACCTCGACGGGAACGATCTGGGATTTGAAATACCCCTCTTTGAGCGCGTTCAGAGCGCGCTCCTGGCTTTGAAGGGCAAACGCATCCTGAGCTTCGCGCGTGATGTCGTATTCGGCGGCGACGTTTTCCGCTGTTACGCCCATATGCCCGGTGCCAAACGGACAGTTCAACGCGCCGAGCATCATGTCAGTTGCACCCGTGTCACCCATTTTCTGCCCCCAGCGAATGGCTGGCACGATATAGGGCGAGCGGCTCATGCTTTCGCTGCCACCGGCAAGAGCCATTGTTGCATCACCCAGCATCAGCGACTGCGCCGCTGACACAATCGCCTGTAGCCCAGAACCGCAGAGCCGATTGACGTTCATTGCGGGCGCCTTTTCTGGCACGCCAGCGGCAATAGACGCCGCGCGGCTAAGATACATGTCGCGCGGCTCTGTGTTAATAACATGGCCAAAAACAACGTTTCCAACCTGCTTGCCTTCGACACCGGAACGCGCAAGCGCCTCTTTCGCCACGATGCTACCCAGTTCGATCGGAGACGTGCCCGCAAGAGAGCCGCCAAAGGTTCCGATGGCTGTTCGCACACCATCCAATACTACGATATCTTTCATTTTTACTCCGGTTCTTCATTTTTTGCGTCACGCAGGACGTGTACTGCCCAGTGTCAGCCCGTTACCCTGACCTGCGCGTTCGGTGCCTTGGTGGAACTTGCCTGGGAGTGGGAAGGTGATACCGCCCCTGTTCAGGAAAGCCGTCTCTAGCAAAGTAACGCAGCGTTCGCCTTGAGACTGGGCAATTGGCAATTGGCAAGAAAATAACAGATGTTAGATTTGTGGCAATACCAACCTTAAGAATGGAGTCCAACATGTCTCTGATCACGAATAGTTCGGCCTGGACCGCGGATGAACACAAGATGTTCGCGGATAGCACACGCAAGCTTTTTGATGCCGAAATGGCTCCAAACATCGAAAAATGGGCTGAGCAGGGCATTGTTGACCGCGACTTCTGGAAAACAGTCGGTCAACAGGGTGTCATGGGCGGCTCGATTGCTGAAGAATATGGCGGGTTCGGCGGCGGCATCGGGTTCGATGCAATTACCGTTTACGAGCAGGGGCGCACCGGTGACACGGGTTGGGGCTATGGCATCCAGTCCATCGTAATCCATTATATCAACGCCTATGGCAGCGAAGAACAGAAGAAAAAGTGGTTGCCGAAGCTGGTCAGCGGCGACAGTGTCGCGGCCATCGCGATGACCGAGCCAGGAACGGGCTCTGACCTCCAGAACGTCCAGACCCATGCGGAAAAGGATGGCAACCATTACAAGATCAACGGCTCGAAGATCTTCATCACCAACGGACATACAGCCGATCTGGTTGTTGTCGTGGCAAAGACCGACCGTAACGCTGGCGCCAAGGGCGTTTCGCTGATCGTTCTGGAAACCGAGGACGCCGAAGGCTTTCGCAGGGGACGGAACCTGAAGAAGTTGGGCATGAAGGGATCGGATACGGCAGAGTTGTTCTTCGAGGATGTGCGCGTGCCTACGGCAAACCTGCTTGGCCCGGAAGAAGGGCAAGGTTTCTACCAGTTGATGAAGCAGCTCCCTTGGGAACGGCTGATGATTGGCGTTACCGCGCTTGGCTTCATTGACTTTGCCATTGCTGAAACTGTGAAATATGTACAGGACCGCAAGGCATTTGGTAACCGCATCATGGATTTCCAGAACACACGCTTCAAATTGGCGGAATGCAAGACCAAGGCCGAATTGCTGCGCACCTTCGTCAATGACGGGCTCGCGCGCCTCGAAAAGGGCGAACTTGATGCGGCCACGGCCTCGATGGCGAAATGGTGGGGCAGCCAGACGCAAAACGAGGTCATGCATGAATGCCTGCAACTGCACGGCGGTTATGGTTTCATGATGGAATACCCGATCGCGCGCCTGTATGCCGACAGCCGGGTCCAGATGATCTATGGCGGCACCAACGAGATCATGAAGGAACTGATCGCACGTTCCCTGGATGTTTGATCCGTCCGGTGCCGGGGGGGCTATTCTTCTCCCGGCCCGAGGATATCGTCGTTGTGTTCGCCCAAACCGGGGGCAGGGCGGTGATCATGCCGCGCCGGCGTTGCCGAGAATCGTATCGGTGGGCGTGTCATCCAGATCGGACCTTCGGTCGGATGTTCGACCTGCTGAAAGAACCCGGTCGCAGAAAGGTGGGGATCGTTCGGCAAATCCGACAGGTTGTTCACCGGCATGGCGGGAATGTCGGCCTGCTCCATCAGGGCTAGCCAGTCATCTGTTGTCCGGGTCAGCGCAATCTGTGCCACCATATCGTAAAGCGCGCCGATGTTGCGGCTTCGGGTGTCCATATCGGTGACCCATGGGTGATTGACCATGTCGCCTCGGCTGACGGCATCAAAGAACCGCGCCCACTGCGCGTTGGTATAGGGCAGGATCGTGATGAACCCATCCGCCGTCTGAAGTGGGCGGCGGTGCGGAACCAGCATCCGCGCATAGCCGAAATCTTGCGGCACGTCCTCGAATGTGGCGCCGTCCATGTGTTCGGCCAGCAGGAACGCCGTCAGCGTTTCAAACATCGGCACCTCGACATGCTGGGCATGTCCCGTGCGTTCCCGATGAAACAGGGCCGCCATGACGGCATAGGCCGTGGTTACGCCGCCAAGCTTGTCGGCAAGAATGGTCGGGGAATAGTCGGGTTTCGCATCTGGATCGCGAAGGATGGGCAGGCTGGCCAGCCCCGAAACGGCCTGGACGATGTCATCAAAGGCCGGTTTCGAAGCGTAGTGCCCGTCCTGCCCGTACCCGGTTGCGAAAACCGTGATCAGGTTCGGATTTTCGCCTCTTAAGGTTTCGGGATCCAAAGACAATCTGGCAAGCGCCGCAGGCCTGATGCTTGAAATCATCACGTCGGCACCGGCCAGTAGCTTGCGCAGGCGGTCGCGATCGGCTTGCGTTTTCAGGTCGAGTACGACGCTGCGCTTGTTGCGGTTGGCCCCCAGAAAAGCAGCGCCCATCAACTTGTGCCGCGAAGGCGGAACCTGGCGCAGGAGATCGCCTTCGGGCCCTTCCACCTTGATCACATCCGCCCCCAGATCGCCCAGCATCTGCGTCGCCAGAGGGCCGAAGATGATTGACGTCAGGTCGATGATCCTGACGCCTTCCAGGATTGCGGGTTTTTTCTCAGCGGTCATTTGGTTGCCCACCGATTTTCATGAACGAGTGCCGAACTCGGCGCGAATGGCTTTGCCTCCCGCATCGAAGGCCGGGCAGGGGCCCAGTGTCGTTTCGCCGACGCTGCGCCGGATCGGGGGTGTCGGGACCTTGATCTCGCCGGAGGGTGTGCCAATCACGGACCGGTCAAGCTGCGGGTGATCGGACAGGGTCGCCACGTCGTTCACGGCCCCGGAGGCAATGCCCGCAGCGTCAAACCGCTTCAGCATCTCGGCGCGGTCATGAGAGGAGAACACGGCCTTGATGAGCGCTTCGAGCGCGGGCTTGTTTTCAATTCGCGCCGTGTTGTCATGAAACCGGGGGTCGGTTGCCAGAGTCGCGTCGCCCAGTATGTGTTCACAGAACCGTTGCCATTCGCCGCTGTGCTGCACGGTAATGACGACAAGCTGACCGTCCTTACACTCATAGGCCCCGTACGGGCAGATGACCGTGTGGTTCAGTCCGACACGGGGTGTCGGCTTGCCAAGGTAATCGTGATAAAGCAGCGGAACCGACATCCAGTCGGCCATCACGTCAAACATTGCCACCGAAACACCGCTGCCCTTGCCGGTGCGATCACGCCCGACAAGGGCTTCGCAAATTCCGGCATGGGCTGTCATACCGGTGGCGATATCGCAGACGGAAACGCCAACCCGCCCCGGCCCGTCCGCCGTGCCGGTCACCGATGCCAGACCGCTTTCGCATTGCACCAGAAGATCATAGGCCTTGGCATTGCGCATCGGGCCGTCCTCACCGTATCCGGTGATGTCGCAGGTCACGAGGCGCGGGAACCTCTCTCGCAGCGTGGCGGAATCGAGCCCGAGCTTGGCCAGCGCGCCCGGCAGCAGGTTTTGAATAAACACATCCGCGTTTTCCAGCATCCTGAGCAGGATTTCCCGGTCCTCGTCAGCTTTAATGTCCAGGGCGACCGATTCTTTGCCTCGGTTCAGCCATGTGAAATAGGCGCTTTCACCGTTGGCGGCGGTATCGTAGGCGCGGGCGAAATCGCCTGCGCCCTTGCGTTCGATCTTGATCACGCGCGCGCCGGCATCGGCCAGCCGCGAGGAGCAAAAAGGCGCTGCGACTGCCTGTTCGAGCGCAACGACGAGTTTGCCAGAAAGGGGGGCTAAATCTGAACCTGACATGAGTATCCCGCAAATGTTCCAAAGAGGTTGACTAAATCTAACATTTGTTAGAAATATTATCAATACGCTTAACCAGAGACTGGATGACTTGAAGGAGAACGCCGGTGCCGGACGCCAAAGGACCAGACCATATTTTCCAGGGCGCGCTGACAAAGGGAGAGATCCTGCTGCCAAAGTGCGAAGACTGCGGGGCCTATCATTTTTTCCCGCGAGTCCTGTGTCCCCATTGTCATGGCACCGCGATTTCCTGGAAGCAGGCTACCGGCAAGGGACGGGTCCACACCACAACCGTCGTGCGCCGAAAGCCCGAACGGGGAGGTGACTACAACGTGTGCGTTGTCGAACTGGACGAGGGCGTCCGGATGATGAGCCGGGTCGAAGGCATTGCTCCGGGTGAGGTCGCCATCGACATGGCTGTAACCGCTTTCGTGGGCGAGGCCCAGGGCGCTCCGGCCGTGCTTTTCAAGCCGTCGGAGAGATAAGATATGACCGCTGAACTTCGGGGAAAATCCGCCATCGTGGGAACCGGTCATGCCGGTTTCGGCGAGGCCCATGGCCTGACGGCATATGATGTCATGGCGCAGTCCGCACTTGCAGCGCTTGGCGATGCCGGGCTGAAACTGTCCGACGTGGACGGGCTGTTCTGCACCATGATGGAAGACAGCATGCCGGCGCTTATGGCGGCAGAGTATCTGGGCATTCAGCCGCGTTTCATTGATGGCACGATGTCGGGTGGATCATCCTTCGTGAATTATCTGACGTCAGCGACCATGGCGCTTGATGCCGGTCTGTGTGATGTCGCCCTGATTGTTTATGGCTCCAATCAGCGCACCGCGTCGGGCAGACTGGTGACCGCCTCGCGCCCGCCGGCCCATGAGGCGCCGTACAATCCGCGCTATCCGATCTCGGCATATGCGATGGCCGCGGCGCGGCACATGCATGAATATGGCACCACCCGCGAACAGTTGGCCGACGTGGCCGTTGCCGCGCGGGCCTGGGCGCAGCACAACCCCGAAGCTTTCGAGCGCGGCCCGCTGACCCGCGAGGACGTGTTGGGCGTGCGCATGGTGGGCGATCCGTTGACCGTGCGCGATTGTTGTCTTGTCACCGACGGCGGCGGTGCGATTGTTCTGGTACGCGCGGACCGCGCCCGGGATTTCCCGAAGGCGCCTGTCTATGTGCTGGGCAGTGCTGCGGAAAGCTCACACCGGCAGATTTCGCAGATGAAAGATTTCACCGTGACCGCCGCCCGCGACTCAGGCGCGCGCGCCTTTGCGGCGGCCGGAGTGACCGCTGCGGACATCCAGGCGGTCGAGCTTTATGATGCCTTCACCATCAATACCATCCTGTTTCTTGAAGATCTGGGGTTCTGCGCCAAGGGCGAGGGCGGGGCCTTCGTCGAAGGCGGGCGAATCGCGCCTGGCGGCGTCTTGCCTGTGAACACGAATGGCGGGGGCCTGTCCTGTGTACACCCCGGTATGTACGGCATCTTCACTGTGATCGAGGCTGCGCGTCAGATCCGTGGCGACGCGCCGGGCATTCAGTTGAAGGATGTCGACCTGGCGCTGGCGCATGGCAACGGCGGTGTGCTGTCCAGTCAGGTCACAGCAATACTTGGATCGCAAAACACGCTCTGACGGCAACTAAGGGAGGAAAGAAAATGCCATTGGATTTTGATACACTGTCGAACTGGGACTTTGAGGAAATCGAACAGACGCTGACCGAGCGGGATACCATCCTGTATGCGCTCGGCCTTGGGTTCGGCGAGGATCCCACGGACAAAAAGGAACTGGCCTACGTCTATGAAGACGGGCTGAAGACGGTTCCATCGATGGCGGTCACTATGGGGTACCCCGGCTTCTGGCTGCGCGATCCCAAGACCGGTGTGAACTGGCAGCAAGTGCTACATGGTGAACAGTGGCTGGATATCTACAAGCCGCTGCCGACCCATGGCCGGATTGTCGGCCGCAGCAAGATCGACTTCATCTCCGACAAGGGCGAGGGCAAGGGTGCCGTCATCTACCAAAGCCGCGATATTATCGACGCGGACAGCGGTGAAAAGCTGGCGCGCGTGGCGATGTCGGCCTTCTGTCGCGGCGATGGCGGTTTTGGCGGTGAAAACAAGGCGGGCCCGGCACCGGCAGCGCTGCCTGACCGCGCGCCCGATCACGTCTGTGAAATCGAAACCCTGCCGCGTCAGGCGCTGATCTATCGCCTCAGCGGCGACATGAATCCACTTCACGCTGACCCGGATGTCGCCCGTTCGGTTGGGTTCGATCGCCCGATCCTGCATGGTCTGGCAACCTACGGGCTGGCGGCCCGGGCGATCCTCAAGACGTTGCTCGACTATGATGCGGCCCGGCTTGTCGGCTTGGATGTTCGGTTCTCGGCGCCGGTCTATCCCGGCGAAACCGTGCGGTTCGAAATTTGGGAAGAGGACGGCGAGGCCCGGTTTCGCGCGTCGGTCCCGGCACGCGACGTCGTTGTTCTGAACAATGGCGCCGCGCGTTTCGCCTGAGGCAGTGAAGATGGCTCAACCTCTCAAGGATATCCTGGTGCTGGATTTCAGCACCCTTCTTCCCGGTCCGATGGCAACGCTCATGCTTTCCGAGGCCGGCGCCGAAGTTGTCAAGTTCGAACGGCCCGGGGTCGGCGAGGACGCGCGCCACACGAAGCCCAGGATCGACGGAGAGAGCATCGGATTTGCCGTGTTGAACCACGGCAAGCGATCGGTGGCCATTGACCTCAAGTCAAAGGGCGCAGTGGAACGACTGCGCCCTTTGATCGAGAAGGCCGATGTTCTGGTAGAGCAGTTCCGTCCCGGTGTGATGGGCCGGCTCGGTCTTGGTTATGAAGCTGTGCGCGAGATCAATCCCGGTCTCATCTATTGTTCGATCACCGGCTATGGCCAGACCGGACCAAAGGCCAGCGCCGCTGGCCACGACCTTAACTACGTCGGTGATGCGGGTATCCTGTCGCTGAGCTGCGGACCGGATGACCAACCAACGGCACCGTTCGGGCTGGTCGCCGATATCGGAGGCGGAACCTATCCGGCGGTGATGAATATCCTGCTGGCCCTGATTGCGCGGCAGGCAAGCGGGCAGGGGACGCATCTGGATATCCCCATGTCCGAGGGGGCGTTCGCCTTTGCCTATTGGGCCCATGCCGAAGGTGTGATCGCCGGGCAAGACATCGAAAGCGGCGGCAGCCGCCTGACGGGCGGCCTGGCCCGGTATCGGCTTTATACGGCTGCGGACGGGCGTCAGATCGCCGTTGGCGCGTTGGAAGAAAAGTTCTGGCAATCGTTCTGCGATGTCATTGGTTTGCCGGTGGCACTTCGCGATGACTGGTCCAATCCAAATGCCTGTGCCGCGGAGGTTGCGCGTCGTCTGAGGGAACAGCCCTCGACCCATTGGGAGCCTTTGCTGGCGGCGGCCGATTGCTGCTGTTCGGTCGTGAAAACGCCTGCCGAGGCGGCGCGTGACCCGCATTTCAAAGCGCGTGACGTGTTCGGGCGGACAGTAAAAATCTCCGGCCGGGACGCGCCTGCTTTGCCGCTGCCAATTGCGCCGGAGTTCCGTTCTCCGGCCAACTCGGTCGGAGTTGCAGCCACTTTGGGCGAAGACAATACGCGTTATGGCGTGGACCAACCGAAGACAGAGTAAATCCCGTTGACGGGCAGGTTTTGAATCGGTAATCTAACATCTGTTAGAAAAAGGGAGGGGCCAATGGACAAGTCTGACGATGACCTGCCGACTGAAGCTGAGCGTTATGTCATGCCATCGCGCTTTGTGGAAAGCGATAGCTTGGAAGTGCAGGGTTTCGTGACATCGGCTTTGCGTGATCTTCCTGTGGATGCAACCAATCGAGACAAGGCGATCCGCCTGTTCGAAGCGGTGCGCGACGATATTCGCTATGATCCCTATTGTTTCGCGCTGGATGAGGACTCTTACCGTGCCAGCCGTATCGCTGGGGCGGAAGCGGCGTTTTGCGTTCCCAAGGCGATTCTTCTGGCGGCTTGTTTGCGTGCTGTGGGTATCCCCGCCGCTCTGGGGTTCGCGGATGTGCGCAACCACCTGAATACACCCAAGTTGCAGGAGTTGATGGGGACCGATCTCTTTATCTACCACGGCTATGTTCAGTTGTGGTTGGGGAATGAGGCCTACAAGGTGACACCTGCATTCAACATGGAGCTGTGTAAAAGATTCGGGGTCAAACCACTGGTCTTCGACGGCTATCACGATGCGCTTTTTCACGAGTTCGATGAGCTGGACCACCGGCACATGGAATATGTAAACGATCGGGGACTCTATTTCGACGCGCCCATGGACGAATTCCTAGTGGCCTTCAAGGAAACCTATCCGAAGCTGGAAGAATTCAACCGCGTACGAATTTCCAGGAATGCCAACGGATATGATTCCGGATTCGCAAAGGAGGGTGCTTCTTGAAGTATCTGGAGGATTTCGCGCCGGGCCAAGTCTATCACTTTCGCAGTGCCCCGATGAGCGCAGACTCGATAAAGGCATTTGCCGAGGTATGGGATCCGCAGCGGCTCCACACCGACGAAGACTATGCAACCGCCATACATGGCAGCCTGATCGCCTCGGGCTTTCAGACGATGCTGGAAGTGTTCAGGCCCGTCATGGCTGAAATGATGGTCGATGTCGCCAATATCGGTGGCATGGGCTTTGACAATCTGCGCTGGCTGCGGCCGGTGCGCCCGAACGAACGCCTTGATGTCGAACTGACTGTCAACGCGGTCACGCCTTCAAGAAGCAAGCCCGACAGAGGTGTTTTGCACTATACGCTCAGCGCCAAAAACCCCGAGGGCGAGGTCGTTTTTTCGACCGACACCCCCGTGATGATCCAGCGAAAACAAAATGACACAGACTGATACAATTTCCAGCGAACAAGAAGACCTTCGCCTGTTGCGGGAGAGCGCGCGCACCCTGTTCGAACGCGCGGGCGGAAGTGGAAGAGCCCGAAAACTCCGTGATGCCGGGGGTGGTTTCGATGCGGAGATGGTCCGGGAACTGGCCGAGGCCGGCGTTTTCGGCGTGGCGGTGCCCGAAGAGCAGGGGGGGCTTGGCATGGGCCTGGCCGCCGGGGGCGTTATCGCAGAAGAGGCCGGTCGCGTGATTGCACCGGAACCGGTCGTGTTGACGATCGGTCTGAGTCTCGGCCTTCTGCGTCGCCTTTGCCCGGAACATCCGAAGATGGCGCAGCTCATCGGCGGCGAGGCTTCACTGGCGGTTGCCTGGCAGGAACGTGGCCCGGGCGGGGCGCCCGCCGATGCGACCTGCCGATACGCGGACGGGCGGCTAACCGGAAACAAGGCTTGGGTGGTCGGTGCGGCCGGATCGGAAGGGTTCCTCGTCGTGGCCGAACAAGATGGTGGACCGGTTCTCGTCTTGGCCGAGGCCACCGCGGACGGGGTTGTCATCGGCAAGCGGGCGCAGGCCGACGGCAGTTCCCTGGGCGAGCTTTCGTTTTCAGGAACACCGGCCGCGGAACTGGCCAGCGGCGACGCGGTTCAGGCTGCGCTTGCCGAGGCTGTCGCCGATGCAACGGCGCTTGCCGCGGCCGAGCTTGTCGGCCTGAGCGAGTGCGCCTTCGAGATTACGCTCGAGTACATCAAGACGCGCGAGCAGTTCGACAAGCCGATCGGGTCATTCCAGGTCATCCAGCATCGTGCTGTCGACCTCAACGTGATGTGCGAGGTTGCACAGGCGGGCGTCCGCGAAGTTCTGGCGCTGATGGACCGTGAAACCGATCAGAAGGTTCGGGCACAGCTTGCCAGCCGTGCCAAGGCGCGTGCGGTTACGGCCGCCAAAAGAATTACCCGCGACGCGGTCCAGTTGCACGGGGCGGTCGGTTACACCGATGAGTTCGATATCGGGCTCTACCTGAACCGGTCGCTGGTGCTGTCGGCCTGGTTGGGCGACGACGCCTATCACAGGCGGATTTGGTTCGATGCACGCGAAGCAGAGGGGGCAGCACAATGACCGACTGGAACGCAATGAGCGATGCGGAGTTCCGCAAAGAAGTGCGCCAGTTCTTCGAGGCGGAATATCCCGAGGAGCTGCGCCACCTGCCGCATCGTCCCAAATTCGCCGAGATCGAACATTGGCACCGCAAGCTGCACGCCAAGGGCTGGGTCGCGCCGGCCTGGCCTGCGGAATACGGCGGCATGGGGCTGAACGCCGCCAAGCTTCTGATTTTCTACGAGGAGCAGCAACGCTGGGGCGTCAATCGTGGCCGCGACATGGGCGTGCAGATGGTCGGCCCGCTGATTATCAAGTTTGGCACCCAGGAACAGAAAGACTATTGGCTGCCGCGTATCCTGAGTTGTGAAGACATCTGGTGTCAGGGCTATTCGGAACCCGGCGCCGGATCCGATCTGGCCAACCTGCGCACACGCGCAGAGATTGATGGCGGCGACTTTGTCATCAACGGACAGAAGATCTGGACCACGATGGCACATGATGCCACGCACATCTTCATGCTGGTGCGCACCGATCCGGACGCGCCCAAGAAACAACAGGGCATCAGTTTCCTGCTCGCTCCGATGGATCAACCCGGAGTCGAGGTGCGCACGATCACTACCCTGTCGGGCGAGACCGAGTTTTGCGAAGTCTTCTTCGACAATGCCCGTACGCCCAGTGAAAACCTCGTGGGCGAGTTGAACAAGGGCTGGACGATGGCCAAGGCGCTTCTGAGTTTCGAGCGCATCTTCATCGGCTCACCAAGCCTGGCCCAGAACGCACTGGGGCAACTGGAAAGCTTTGCCCGGGGCCGTGGCGCGTTTGACGATCCGGTGTTCCGCGACCGCTTTGCCCAAGCCGCACTCGATGTTGAAGATCACGCCGCGCTATACGCCCGTTTTGCCGATCAGCTCAAGCGAGGTGAAACGCTCGGCGCGGATGTCTCGATGCTCAAAATCTGGGTGACTGAGTGCTTTCAGCGCATTACCGAGCTTATGATCGAAGCTGCCGGCCCCGACGGTGGCACCATCGGGCCACTTCAGGTCGGCAACGTAAGTGTCGATGTCCTTGCGAGCTTTTATAAGGCCAGGCCGGCCACGATCTACGGTGGGTCGAACGAAATCCAACGAAACATTCTGTCCAAGGCCGTCCTCGGACTGCCTGGCTGAACCCATACTCATACCCACACCCTACGGAGGAAAAGAACTATGTCGGAGCGCTATGCAAAGTACGACAAACTGAAATTTGACTACCCGGCCGATCGCGTCCTGCGCATCACTTTTGACCGCCCTGAGTCCTTTAACTCCGTGGACGCGGAAACCCATACCCAGATGACGGACATGTGGATCGATATCGACCGCGATCCGGACATCAACGCGGTCATTGTAACCGGCGCGGGAAAGGCGTTTTCCGCCGGCGGTGATTTTAGCCTGATCGAAAAAATGATCGGCGACTCGCACGAGATCATGAAGACGTGGAAAGAGGCCAAGAACCTTGTCTACAACATCATCAACTGCAACAAACCGATTATTTCCGCGATCAACGGACCTGCGGCCGGTGCCGGTCTTGTGGTTGCCATCCTCGCCGACATCTCGATTGCCGGGAAGAAGGCCAAGATTGTCGATGGTCACCCGCGCCTGGGTGTTGCCGCTGGCGATGTCGCGGCGATCATCTGGCCGCTGCTGACCTCGATGGCCAAGGCGAAATACTATCTGATGACTTGTAAGCCGGTTTCGGGCGAAGAGGCGGAGCGCATCGGCCTTGTGTCAATGTGCGTCGAAGATGACGAGTTGCAACAGATCGCTTTGGACACGGCCGTCGAGCTGGCCAACGGCTCGCAAAGCGCAATCCGCTGGACCAAGTATTCGCTGAACAACTGGCTGCGCCAGGCTGGCCCGATCTTCGATGCGTCGACCGCGCTGGAGATGCTCGGCTTCATGAGCGAGGACGTCAAGGAAGGTGTGTTGTCGCACCGCGAGAAGCGCGCGCCGAACTTCCGCAAGGACTGCCCGCTTTAACGCGTGATTGGACGAGGAGGCATGGAAATGTCTGATGATATCTACCAAGATATAGCGCAAGCCTATGCCGCTGCGGCCGAAAAGGCTCCTGGCCTGAAATCGCGATTTACGGCTGCCGGATTTGATCCGGCAGCCGTCACATCGGTGGCGGACCTGTCGCGTCTTCCGGTGATGAAGAAGGAGGAGCTTCTGAAGATCCAGCGTGACAATCCACCCTTCGGCGGGTTCCTCGCATCGGATCTCAAGGATATCGGGCGGATCTACGTATCCCCCGGCCCGATTTTCGAACCGGCCCTTTCGGGCGGTGGCGGCCACGGTCTGGACCTGCTGTTCAAGGCGGCCGGAGTGGGCAGCGGAGACATCATCCTGAACACCTGGATGTACCACCTCGTGCCGGCAGGCTTGCTGTTCGATGAAGCGGCACAGTCCGCCGGCGCCACGGTTATCCCCGGAGGCGTTGGCAATACCGAGCTTCAGGCACAGATCATCGTCGAAACCGGCGTGACCTCGATCTGCGCCTCGACCGCGTTTTTCCTGACGCTGGCGGACAAGGTGATCGAAACCTATGGCCGCGACGCATGGAAGGTTAAAACGGCATTCCTCGGCGGTGAGATGGGCGATTGGATGGCCAAGCGCCGCCGGATCGAGGCCGACTATGGCGTCTCCACCTGGGCTGCCTATGCCACTGCGGATCTGGGCCTTGTCGCCTATGAGGATGGCGGCGAAGGCTATGTGGTTCACCCCGACCGCGTGGTGCAAATCTGCGATCCGGTCAGCGGAGAACAGGTCGCTCACGGGGAACCGGGCGAGGTTGTTGTGACCGCGCGCGATGCAACTTGGCCGATGATCCGGTTCGGTACCGGCGACAGCGCCTTTGCGCTGGAGAGCAACGCGGATGGCACCGTCAGCCGGATTTCCGCACTGCAGGGCCGGGTCGGCGCAGCGGTCAAAGTGCGTGAGATATTCGTTTACCCGCGCGTGATCGAAGAAGTTGTCATCGGCACGCCCGGCGCAAAGGCCGCGCAGGCCATGGTAACGCGCGAGAACGATCGCGACATGATCCGCCTCTCGCTTGTGCTGGATGATGGTGCCGACGCTTCTGCTGCGGAAACAGCCGCCGTCGAAACCTTCAAACTGCATGCACGAATCCGCGCCGACGAGGTGAGCATTGTTTCGGAACTACCCGAGAATGCAGAACTGATCATCAACCAGAAAGACGGCTGAGATCGCTTCTCGATCATCTGCGACAACGGAAGGAACAGAAGGGCGGCTGGGCAACCTGCCGCCCTCTTTCGTCAGGGACAGAGGGCATCTTTGGCGGCGTGGTATTCCCGGTCGAGACGGTCGACATACGCCGCCGTCGTCATCACCTCTTTCACCGCTCCGATCCCCTGACCGCTGCCCCAGATGTCGCGCCAGGCCTTGGGGCGAACGTCGCCGGTGGCCAGATCGAGCTTGTTGCCGATACCGGCTAGGTTGTCAGGATCAAGGCCAACCGCCCGTACCGACGGTTTCAGATAGTTGGCATTCACGCCGCTGAAATAGTTGGTATACACAATATCATCGGCCCCGCCGTCGACGATCATCTGCTTGTAATCCTCCGACGCCACCGCCTCGGTCATGGCAATGAAGGGCGATCCGATATAACCAAAATCCGCGCCCATGGCCTGTGCCGCCAGAACGGCACGCCCGGTCGCGATGGACCCCGACAGGGCAAGCGGACCATCGAACCATTCCCGGATTTCCTGAACCAGCGCAAAAGGTGACAAGGCACCGGCGTGGCCGCCCGCGCCAGCGCAGACCGCGATCAGGCCGTCGGCGCCCTTGTCGATTGCTTTCCTGGCGTATTTGTTGTTGATCACGTCGTGCAGTACAATGCCGCCGCAATCATGCGCCGCCTGATTGACGTCTTCTCGTGCGCCCATTGATGTAATCCAGACCGGCACTTTCCAGCGCGCACATATTTCGACGTCCCGCTCAATCCGATCATTCGAACGATGGACGATCTGGTTGACCGCGAAGGGCGCGGCGGGCCGATCGGGATTGGCCTGATTGTGCGCGTCAAGCTCTTCGGTGATGCGCTTGAGCCAAGCGTCGAGCAGCGGCGGCTCCCCTTCGGACTCGCGTGCGTTCAACGCCGGAAAGCTGCCGATAACGCCGGCCTTGCACTGGGCGATGACAAGATCCGGCCCGGACACCAGGAACATGGGCGAGCAGATCAAGGGCAGGCGCAAGCGGCCGAGAGGGGTGTCGGAGTACATTGTCTATTTCTTCTTTGCTGTTTCAACAGGGGGTGCCGAGGCCCGTAGCCTTGACGGGCGCGCATGGGACGGGAAGCCAAAACAAACGTGCCAGCAGACCGCAAGGAAATACACAGAACGGGTGAATATTACGCATGTGTGATATTCCGCACCGGACTATAGCCAGTCGATCAATGCCACTCCTATCGTGTTCCATGCTAGCCCATTCTGGGAGGAGGAAGCGGTGCCATTGCTCTACAGCCGCTCGGAAGGCGTTGGTCGGATGACCTTCGATTTTCCCGAGAAGAAGAATGCCCTTGATCAAGACGCACGCAAAGAGATGGAACGCATCGTCACCCAGGTGCGCGACGATGACCGCGTGCGCGCGCTGTTGATCACGGGCGCCGGGGGCGCGTTTTGCGCCGGAGGTGACATCAACACTTTCGCCGGTTCTTCGCCAGTGGCCATGCGGGACCGCATGAAACAACAGCACCGCGTTACCCGGATGCTATATGATCTTGAAAAGCCGGTCGTCGCGGCGGTTGCCGGGCCGGCCTTTGGCGTGGGGTTCAACATTGCACTTCTGGCTGACGTGATCCTGGCCGCGCCCTCGGCCCGCTTTTGCCAGGCCTATGCGCGCGTGGCGATCGTGCCCGACGGTGGCGGGCTTTACTTGCTGGCGCGGACGGTCGGGACGCAGCGGGCGAAGGCGATGTTCCTGACGGCCCAGGTGATCGATGCCCAAGAGGCGCACGACCTTGGGATCGTCCACGCAATCCACAAAGAAGACGCGCTCGACGCAGAGGCCGCTGCGCTGGCCGCGCGTCTGGCCGAAGGGCCGACCCGAGCCTTTGGGCTGGGCAAGTCGATGCTGAACCGTGGCATGGATTGCGATTTCGCGACCTATCTCGAGATCGAGGCAACCGCCGAAGCCCATATCATGCAGACCGAAGATCACCGCGAGGCGGTCGCCTCTTTCAAGGAAAAGCGTCCGCCGCGCTTTGTCGGATCATGAACGCGGCGGCTGACAGTGGCCCGCTGGCCGGTCTCAGGGTGATCGACCTCGGGCAGGTCTACCTTGGGCCCTATTGCGGTCTGATGTTCGCGCTCATGGGGGCAGAGGTCATCAAGGTCGAGCCGCCCGGCGGCGACAGTATCCGCGGCATCGCGGGTGGGCGCGAGAACCCCGCAGCGATGATGCTCAATTCCAGCAAACAGAGCGTGACGCTCGATCTGGGGTCCAAGGACGGGCGCACCGCCCTGCTGGCGCTGGCAGATACGGCCGATGTTCTAATCGAGAATTTCCGTCCCGGTACGATGGAGAAACTGGGGCTGGGGTGGGAAACACTCTGTGCCCGCAATCCGCGCCTGGTCATGGGGTCAGGAAAGGGCTACGCGGCTGATTCCGTCTATCGCGATGCACCGGCGATGGATTTTCCTATTCAGGCCCTGACGGGTCTGATGTCGGTGACCGGGTTTCCCGATGGTCCACCGGTGAAATGCGGTGCAGCGATCACCGATTTTCTGGGCGGTATCCACCTTTTTGGTGGCATTATGGCAGCGTTGCATGCGCGCGGCGCGACAGGGCGCGGGGATTTTGTCCAAATCGCAATGCAGGACGTCGCACACCATGCGCTGGCATCGAATATCGCAAGTTTTCTGTTGGCGTCCCACGGTTTCGCTGACCGGGCCGGCAATAGTCAGGCTGTGCTCAAGGTCGCACCCTACGATCTGTTTCCGGCGCAAGACGGACAGGTGGCCATCATGTGCCTGAACGATCGCCACTGGCAGCAACTGATCCGCGCCATGGGCCGCCCTGAACTGGCCGAAGATCCCGACCTGGCCGAAGGGCCCGCGCGCTGCGCGCAGCGTGCCCGAGTCGATGGCTGGGTGACGGAGTGGACCTCACGTCATACCCGCGCCGAGATTTTCGCGGCCCTGAGCGGCGCACATGTGCCGGGCGCCCCGGTGCGCACGCTCGCTGAAGTGGTGTCGGACGAAGACATGCGCGCCCGCGGTATGATCCATGACCTTCCGCATCCAGACCTGGGCACGGTCCCTGTTCCAGGGCTGCCGATGCGTTTCGCGGCTCACCCACAGGTCGCCCCTATCCCCGCACCAGCCGCAGGCGCCGATACGGCGCGCATCCTGAGCGCGCTGGAACAGGGCCTGCCTTCTGCTCAATCAAAGGACACCTACTGACATGTTCAAGCTCGATCCGGAGTTGGAGGATTTTCGCAACGAGGCCCGCAAGCTGGCTGAGCGCGAGTTTGCTCCCAGGGCCGCCCATTGGGACGAGCACGAGGAGTTTCCGGCCGTGAACCGCGACAAGCTGGCCGAACTTGGCTATCTGGGCATGTTCATCCCTGAAGAATACGGCGGCTCCGGCGCGCCGGTGATCCAGGGCACGGTGTTTCTAGAAGAAATGGCGCGGGTCTGTTTCAACACGGCGCTGGTCTCGCAGCTCTACCTGAACGGCCCATCCCGGGCGATCAGCGTTCTTGGCAGCGACGAACAGAAAAAGCGGTTCCTGCCAGACATGGCGGCCGGCAAGAAATTCATCGCAATCGCCATCAGCGAACCCGAGGCTGGGTCGGCCGTGACCGACCTGCGCACCACGGCCACCAAGGATGGCGACGGCTGGGTGCTGAACGGGAACAAATGCTGGTCCACGGGCGCCCATGTGGCCGATTATGCGCTGGTCTTCTGCCGTTTCGGCAAGGCCAGCGGGGCAAAGGGGATCGGTGCCTTTGTCGTCGATCTGAAGAAGCCGGGCGCGCGGATCGGCCACATATCTCTGAAGATGGGCGGCCGGGGTCTTACAGAGGCCGAGATCATCCTTGAAAACTACAAGGCCGGTCCCGAGGACGTTCTGGTTGAGGGCGATCCCGAAAGCTCGCGCTCCTTCGCGCTGTTGATGAGCAGTTTCGGACCCGAGCGGGTGGGCAACGCAGCGATGTGCGTCGGGCTGGCGCAGGGTGCTTTCGAGGCTGCCAAGTCGTATTCCGAGATCCGCCATCAGTTCGGGCGCCCGATCAAGGAATTCCAGGGCCTGCAATGGAAGATCGCCGACATGGCCACGCAGCTCCATGCTGCGCGCCTGATGGTCTATCGGGCGGCAACCAACCCGGCCCCGAACGGCTTTCCCGATCCTATGGACGCAACCATGGCCAAGCTCTACGCCAACGAAATGGCGCAGCGGGTCACGAACGAAGCGCTGCAGATCCACGGTCATAATGGCTATACGCGCGAATACCCCCTGGAGCGTATGGTGCGGGACGCGCGCGGTTTCGCGCTCGGCGGTGGCACCGTCGAGATCCTGCGTAACACGATTGCCGCCATGGTCTATGGCCACAGCTTCAACCAGCGGCGGGGAGGGTAGAACGCATGCATCCTTCGATGCTGACCGAGGAGCAGATCGCGCTGAAAGACGCGGCGCGCAAGCTGGCACTGGGGGAATTCCGAGACCGCGCCGCGCGTTGGGATCGCGAAGGTATCTACCCCGAGGAAAACCACCATCGCCTGGCCGCGCTTGGCTATCTGGGCATGACCATCCCCGAGGAATTTGGCGGCGGTGGTGCGTCGCTGGTGGATTGCTACCTCGTGATCGAGGAACTGGCGAAGGTGGATTTCAACACCGCGCTGATCGTCCACGATCAGAACGTCTCGCCCCGGATCATCGCCACCTGCGGCAGCGAGGCGTTGAAGCAGGCTTTCCTGCCACGCTTCGCGGCGGGTGAGATCGAATGCGCGATATCCTGGACCGAGCCCGAGGCCGGGTCGGACGCCACGGCAGTGACGACCTCGCTGCGGCAGGACGGCAACGACTATGTACTGAACGGTGGCAAGATTTTTACCACCTTCGGCGACCGGGCCGATTACCTTCTGGTTTATGCGCGGTTCTGCGACAGCAAGGGCGCGCGCGGCATTGGCACGGTTCTGGTGGAACGCGAAAGCCCCGGCGTGACGGTGAACATCCTCGAACAGAAGATGGGCGCACGCGGTTGCAACGAATGCGAGATCCACTTTGACGACGTTCGGGTGCCGTCCGAAAACATCGTGACCGAAGGGCTGGCCGACAATTCCAGCGGCTTTGTCCGCCCGCTGGGCGTTTACAACGCCACGCGCGTCGGCATGGGGATTCTGGCGCTTGGTGTCGCCGAGGGGGCGTTCGACCTCGCGCGCGACTACATGAAAACCCGCCGGCAATTCGGCAAGGCGCTGTCCGAAATGCAAGGGCTGCAATGGATGATGTCGGACATGAAGGTGCAGATCGAGGCCGCACGGTCGCTGTGCTATACGGCGCTGTCGTTGATCGACCGCGGCCAGCCCGATCCCACATTGTCTTCGATCGCCAAGGTTCAGGCCACCGAAATGGCGCAACGCGTAACCCATGACGCCATGCAGATGTTCGGCGGCTACGGCTATTTCGGTTCGCTTCCGTTGGAGCGGATGGTGCGGGATGTGCGGATGCTGACGATCACCGGGGGAACGACCCAGATACATAAGAACGGGATTGCACGGTCGCTGTTCACTGATTGACGAAAATGCGCCACAGGGAGGGGCGGTCATGGCAAGTGATATCACTGTAGAACACTCAGAAGGTCTGGCCATCGTATCGTTGAACCGGCCCGACAAGCTGAATGCGCTGACCCTCGAAATGCGCGTCGAACTCATAGACACGTTTCGCGACATTCAAACCGACCCGCAAATAAGGGCAGTTCTATTCCGGGCCGAGGGCCGAGCCTTTTGTGCGGGCGCGGATATTTCGACCATGGGCAAGGACGATGTCTGGGGTGATCGGGCCCGTTTGTACAGGGCACATCAGATGATCCTGTCCATATTCAATTGTGAGAAGCCTGTGGTTGCCGCAGTGCGCGGTCCCGCAGTCGGGATCGGTCTGAGCATGGCGCTGGCCTGCGACGTCGTCCTGCTTTCCGAGACTGCAAAACTCGGTCAGGTCTTTCGCAAGATCGGCCTGGCCCCGGATGGCGGCGCGGCGTTTTTTCTTCAGAACCTGATCGGGCGGCAGCGTGCAACGGACCTTGCCTTTTCTGCGCGGCTGGTGCCGGCCGATGAAGCCCTGAGCCTTGGTTTGGCAAGCCAGGTTCATGCCGATGATGCCCTCGACACGGCGGCGCTGGATTATGCGGCAGATCTGGCCGCAGGACCGACCTTTGCCCTGGCCGGTACCAAGCGGCTGATGCGCGCCGCGATGCAACCTTCGCTGGAGAGCTTTCTTGAAACAGAAGCCATCGTTCAGGGGCAAATCATCAAGAGCACGGATCACGCCGAAGGCATCGACGCCTTCCTGAGCAAGAGAAAACCGGTTTTCCGTGGCGCCTGACCAAGCGGTTTGCGCCCTTATTACGACAGGGAAGAGATAGCGATGGAAACAGTTATTGCACGACTTGGCTGGGTGTCGCGGATTATCACCTATGTTGCGACTACCCTGGCGGCGCTGATGATGGTCCATGTTACGCTCGATGTTGTTCTGAGCCAGTTTGTCGCCGAGCCGCTGCCGGGCACGGTAGACTATGTGTCCTATTATTACATGGTCGGGTTGGTCTTCCTGCCGCTGCCCTTCGTCGAATACACCAACGAGCACATCAAGGTCGACCTGATCCACGACCTGATCCCGGCGGCGGGCAGGACCGTTCTGGACATGCTGGCGCTGGCATTATCTGCGATGTTCTACGGCCTGCTGACCTGGCAGACCTGGATAGACGCCGTCGAGAAATACACCGTTGGAGAAAAATCCATGGGCATGGCGGCGGTGACCGTCTGGCCCGGTCGCTTCTTTCTGCCAATTGGCGCTGGGCTGATGGTGCTGCTTTTGCTGGCAAAGCTGATCCAACGCCCCTTCACCGAAACAGGCATGGCCAGTCTCAATCACGACATGTACGAATAGGAGCACGACGGTGAGCTTTTTTCAAATCGGCCTTTTCGGCATCGTCTCTGTGATCGTGCTGGTATTGTTGCGCCTCCCAATAGCGGTTGCACTGGGTATCGTGTCCTTCTTCGGGTTCTGGGCCATGTTGGGCAGCGGGGCGGCATTCGGTCTGCTGACGGCCGTGCCCTATGATTTTGCAGCGCACTGGACCCTCAGTTCGATCCCGATGTTCCTTTTGATGGGTTACGTCTGTTATCAGACCGACATCACGCGCGGGATTTTCAAGGCCGCGCGGATTTGGCTGTCGTTTCTGCCCGGCGGGCTGGCAGTGGCCAGTGTCGGAGGGGCCGCGCTGTTTTCGGCGGCGGCCGGTTCCAGCCTTGCCTGTGCTGCGGCCATGGGACGGATCGCGGTGCCGGAAATGCTCAAGCGGAAATACGATCCCGGTTTGAGCACCGCCGTCGTCGCTGCGGCCGGGACGATGGGATCGCTCATTCCACCGAGCATCCTTCTGATCATTTACGGGATCTTCGCTGAGGTCGCGATCAGCAAGCTGTTTCTTGCCGCAATCGTCCCGGGTCTGCTGACGATGCTGGGCTACGCGGCGGTGATCATCATTCGCGTGCGGATCAATCCCGAACTTGCGCCTCCGCTGGACGAACGCTCGACTTGGTCGGAGCGATTTGAAGCTTTGGGCGAAACATGGCCCTTGTTGTTGCTGGTGTTGGGCGTGTTTGGCGGGTTGTTCTCGGGATTTTTCACCCCCACCCAAGCTGGCGCGGTCGGAGCCGCGCTGTCTTTCGTGATTGCGGCTGCGCGCGGCACTCTGAACTGGAGAGTCTCAAAGATCGCGCTTCTGGACACGGCGAAAATGACTGCGGCGATCTTCATCATCGCGGTGGGCGCCAATCTGTTCTCGCGTTTCCTGGCCATCAGTGGGGTTCCCGAAGCCATGTCGGGCCTGGTGATCGACATGGGCGCCAGCTATCTGACGCTGGTCATCGGTACGGCAGTCATTTTTTGCCTGCTGGGCATGATACTCGACCCATTGGGAATCCTGCTGCTGACGCTGCCCATTCTTCTCCCGATCTACGAAGCAAATCATATCAGCCTGATCTGGCTTGGCGTGCTCGCAACCAAGCTCGTCGAGATGGCTTTGATAACCCCGCCGGTCGGGCTGAACGTCTTTGTCATCAAGGGCATCGTCGGAGATTCTATCCCGATCTCACTGATCTTCAAGGGTGTCTTGTGGTTTCTGGCTGCGGATGTGGCGGTCCTGATCATCATGGTCGCCTTTCCCGACCTGATCATGTTCCTGCCGGAACTCGGCAACTGATACGGCCATCCCGGCCGTGACGAACCCCGCGCAACAGCGGGACTTTGAGAAAGAGGAGGAGACAACATGAAACGTACCAATGCGCTGGCCGCGCTGGCGGCAACAGCCGTCCTTGTGGCGACACCGGCCCTGGCCGAGAAGCGGGTGACTATTTCCAACTGGACCTCGCCCAATCACGCGACATCGCGTGGCCATGCCGCCTATGCCGAAATGACCGAGGCAGAGTTTCCAGATGCCTTCGACTTAAAGCTGTTTACTGGCGGTGCCTTGCTTGGCCCCAAGCCGACCTTGTCCGGCCTGCGCGACGGGGTTGCCGATGTCGGCCTACTGGCTTTGACGTATTTCCGCTCGGAAATGCCCTACGCGCAGCTGGTTGCCGATCTCGCGCTTCTCGGTGAAGACCACTATGCGATGGCCGGCGCGACCAGCGAGTTCGTGATGCTGCACTGTCAGCCCTGCAAGGAGGAGTTCGCCAAGAACGGCATGGTGGCGCTTAGCGGGATCAGCACGGCACCCTATGTACTGCTGACCACCAAGCCGATCATCGACATCGCAGACATGCAGGGCGTCAAGCTGCGCACCGGCGGGTCGGTCTGGGACCGCTGGGCGGTGCGTCTGGGGGCAGAGCCTGTGAACGTGCCGTCGAGCGAGATGTACGACACGATGAGCCACGGTGTCGTGACCGCCGCAGTGCAGCCGATCGGTGCGCTCAAGGGGCACAGCCTGATCGAGGTTGCCAAGCACCTGACGGAACTGCCGCTGGGCACCTATCATTCCGGTTCGATCTTTGCCGTCGGCCCGAAGTTCTGGGCCTCGCTTTCGCCGGAGCAACGCGAGCAATTCGCCAAGAAAATCCCCGAAGCCGTGGCGCAGACCGAGGTGTATTACGAAACCGACGATCTGGACGTGCTGAAAGAGGCCAGTGACCTTGGTCTGGAGGTGCACGAACCCTCGCCCGAGTTTCTTCAGGATCTCGTCGATTTCCGCACCGCGGATCTTGAAGAGATCGCCCGCATCTCGCGCGAGGAACGCGGCATCGAAGATCCGGACCCGCTGATCGCGACATATCGCGAACTGATCGAGAAATGGCACGGTCTGACGGGTCCGCTGCAACCGATCCGCGACAACCCGCAGCCCTATGCCGACCTTCTGCGTCAGGAAATCTATTCCAAGATCGACCTGGCAACCTATCCGAACTGAGCTGCCTCAGGCAGAAGCGCAAAGCGGCCCTCTTTCCAGAGGGCCGCTTTTGTCTTGTCCGATGGCTTGGTCAGAGCGTAGCTTCGGTGCCCAGGATATTCGTCACCTGGCTGGACAGGACCCCGCCGTTGCCGTGGGCCAGGGCCAGTTCGGCACGGTCGACCTGACGGTCGCCGGCGTCGCCGCGCAGTTGCCGTACTGCTTCGACCAGCGTGAAGATGCCGTACATCCCGGGATGCACGCAAGACAGGCCGCCACCATTGGTATTGACTGGCAGGTGGCCGCCAGGCGCGATACCGCCATTTTCCACAAAGGCCCCGCCTTCGCCTTTCTTGCAAAAGCCCAGATCCTCGAGAAACAAGATCACGTTGATGGTAAACGCGTCGTAAAGCTGCACAACGTCGATGTCTGCGGGCTTGACGCCCGCCATCTCCATCGCCGTTTGACCCGACTGGACGGCGCCTGTCTCGGTCAGGTCGGCCATTTCGGAAATATCGCGGTGCGTCGTGCCCTCGCCGCCTCCCAGCAGATACACAGGTGGCTTGGGGTGATCCTTGGCCGCCTCAGCCCGCCGCATCACGATGGCGCCGCCGCCATCGGTGACCAGGCAACAGTCGCGCACCCGCAGCGGGTCTGAAACCAGCCGCGATGCAATGACATCTTCGCGCGTCAGCGGATCGCGCAGGAAGGCTTCGGGGTTCTTTTGGGCCCAAGCGCGTGCGGCAACGGCCACGTCGGCCAATTGTTCGCGCGTGGTGCCGAATTGCGTCATGTGGCGGTCCGCGGCAAGCGCATAGGAAGACAGCGGGAACAACGGCCGGTAGGGCGCCTCATAGGGCGGCAGGCCAAGCGCGGTCATCAGCTTGCCCGAGGCGGTGCGCTGGTTCGATCCGTAGCAGATCAGCACGGTATCCGCGAGCCGCAACTCGAGCAGCATCGCGGCCCAGAGCGTATGCGACAGGAACGACGAGCCGCCCATGCGATTGTTCATGGTGAACTTGGGAGACAAGCCCAGTTCCTGCGCCAGCGTCAGCCCCGACAGCATGTCCAGCGGCTGGCAGGTGGCGATGGCGTCGACCTCGCCAAGCGCAATGCCCGCGTCGGCCAGAGCGCCATGCACCGCTTCGATTGTAATCTCCATCGCGCTTTTGCCATGGGCCTCGCCGCAGCCCGCAAGCGCGGCACCGACGATGGCGGCTTTTCCCCGCAGACTCATTGCGCACCTCCTTCCGGCAGGAAAACCACGGCGGGTTCACCCTCCGCGCCTTCACCGACCGAAGCGGTGACCTTCAGACCGGCAACGATCCTGTCGTGCGCGATGCCGTCGATCCGCGACATCATGCGCACGCCCTCCTCCAGATCCACCAGAACCACATTGTAGTCGCCGCCTCTTTCCGGCTTGCGGCGGACGACTGTACGCGCATAGACAGTGCCCCTGCCGGTGGGCGCGACCCATCCCAGGTCTGCGCCTCCGCAAGCCGGACAAATCACGCGCGGATGAAAGACATGGGTGCCGCAGCCGCCGCATTTCTGAATTTCAAAGGTGCCCTCGGCCAGTTTCGCGGCGAAGACAGCATCGGGCCCGGGGCCTTTTTCAACGCCGGTCATCTCAGAACCCGACGTGGAAGCCACCGTTCACGCTCAGGTGCTGGCCGGTGATATAGGATGCCGCGTTGGACAACAGGAAACAGACGGGCTGTGCGACTTCTTCGGGGGTGCTCATCCGGCCCATCGGGATCTGCGCCATGTACCTGTCGACAAACTTGTCGGAGCGGATGGTCTCGGTCATCGGTGTCTCGACCATTCCGAAACAGACCGAATTGACGTTGATGCGGTAACGGCCCCATTCGCGCGCGGCGCTCATTGTCAGGCCCAGAACCCCGGATTTTGCCGCACCATAGTTGATCTGACCGATGGTGCCGCGACGCCCGGCATCGGACGAGATATTCACGATGGCGCGGCGCGCAGCGCTCTCCGGATCTTTTTCGGTCTGATCCTTGTAATAGGTGCCAACAGCCTGAAGACAGGCGAAGACACCGGTGAGGTTCACGTCGATGACCTGCTGCCACGTGGCCCGGTCCATCTTGTGGATCATCGCCGCGCGCACGATGCCGGCATTGTTCACGAGCCCATTGATATCGCCGAATTCGTCGAGCGCAAATTTCACCAGCTTCCCGGGAAAGTCAGGGTCGGCCACATTCCCTACGATGGCACGGGCATTGCCACCGATCTGTTCGGCGGTTTCCTTGACGCCGTCTTCGTTCAGGTCGTTCACCACGACCTTGGCGCCTAGCTCTGCCGCCAGCGCCGCGACGCCGCGGCCGATACCTTGTCCGGCGCCTGTGACGATAACCACTTGATTGTCCAATGCCATCGGGTTGATCATTTCTGTCTCCTATTGTCCTTCGTTTGTTTGGTCTCGTTCACTGTCGGTTCACTCAGGTGTTCACGACGGTGGTGCGAGCCGCTTGATCACGGCATCGCCATGGGCCAGACGGTGCCCGTCTTGATTGAAGATCTCGCCCTGTACAAAGACCAGTTTGCGCCCGCCGCCCACAAGGCGCGCGCGCGCCGTCAGCGTGTCATTTTCGGCTGCCGGGCCGACAAAACTGGTTGTGAGCGAAAGTGTAAGGCAGCGATGACCCGGGCGGCCCTCTCCCGCGTAGGCCGCGCAAAAGGTGACTGCGTTGTCCAACATTGTCGCGAAGACACCGCCATGTACGGCGAAAGCGCCGTTCAGATGGTCGCGGCCGATAGGCAATTCCAGTTCGGCCTTGCCATCGGACCACGAGACAAAGCGCACACCTAGCAATGCGTTGAACGGGGCGGGGATGTCTGGTCTGCCGTCCTGCGCGCTCATCTTACGCTGTCTCTTGCTTGGTCGAGAACATCACCAGAGCGACTGCCAGTGCCGCCAGCCCGATACCTGTTCCCACCGCACCGAAGATCGGAACGGCTAGGTCCGGATGCGATGGAAAGGCGAAGGCCAGTCCGGCAATACCGAGCAGGACCCGCGCAATTGCTCCAATCGGGTCGGATTCGATCCGCCCGATGCCCAGCAAGTAACCCTGAATACCGGCGCAGATCAGCAGAATGCCGACACCGGCGCGCAGAACCGTGAGCAGGCTTTCGAGCGGACCGGCTTGCAGGGTGAACGCGGGGTCAAGGACGAAGAAGAAGGGAATAATGTAGATGATGGTGCCAAGTTTCATCGCTTCGAAGGCTGCCGCGAAGGGTTTGGCCTGGGCAATGGCCGCCGCGGCGAAAGCCGCCAAAGCAACCGGGGGTGTGATATAACTCAACATACTCCAGTAAAGGATGAACAAATGGACGCCGATCGGATCGAGCCCGCCGGCGATCAGGGCGGGTGCCAGCGACACCGCGAGGATCACATAGGCGGCGGTCACGGTCATGCCCATTCCAAGAATGAAACTGGTCAAGGCCCCCAGAAGCAGCAACAAAAAGGTGTTGCCGCCCGCGATGAACAGCAGATCGTTGGAGATCGTCCCGGACATCCCGGTCACCGCAAGCCCGCCGACGATCAGTCCGACCGCCGCCAGGATGGCCACCAGTTCGACGAACAGCCGTCCCGTGGCGATCAGGAAGTTCATCAGCTCCTTCCGCCCCCATCGTGATTTTGACAGCAGCTGGTTCAGGACAAGAAGCAACGCGGTGGCATAGAACGGGGCGATGGCCTCACGCTTGAGGTAGAGCAGCATCCAGATCAGCAGCCCGAAAACGGCGAGAAAGTACCAGCCTTCGCGCAGCACTTTGCCGATCCTGGGAAGATCGGCGCGCGGAACGCCTTTCAGCCCGTTGCGCGCCGAGTACGCGTCGATTTGTGCGAACAGGCCGAAGAAGTAGAACAGCGATGGCAGGACCGCCGCCATCACGATGTTTGTGTAATCCGTCGCCAGAAACGTCGCCATGACAAAGGCGGTGGCGCCCATGATCGGAGGCATCAGCACCGCCCCCGTCGATGCCGCCGCTTCGATCCCTGCCGCATACGTGGGTCTGAAGCCAACCTTCTTCATGGCTGGAATGGTGATCGACCCGGTTGTCAGCACATTGGTGATGACGCTACCGCTCATCGAACCTGTTAGCCCGCTGGTCAGAACGCCCACCTTGGCCGGCCCGCCACGGACATGCCCGAGCGCGGCAAAGGCGATGTCGATAAAGAACGGACCCGCGCCGGTATGTTGCATCGCGACCCCGAAGATCATGAATCCCACGACAAGATTGACAAAGCTGCGCATCGGTATGCCCAGCACGCTTTCGCCGCTCATCGCGTGGAAAATCGCCGTCTCGACGGGCGAGCGCTGGAAGCCCTGGATCGGGCCGGGCGCATAGTTTGCGACCATGGGGTAGATGGAAAACACAAGGATAACCGCGAAGAGCATCCAGCCGCCGGTGCGCCGCGCCGCGACAAGCAGCAGGAACCAGAAGGCGAAGCTGGCGATTACGGCATGAAGGGGCGCGGCGAAATCCCACCCTTTGTTCACCACGCTGCGCCCGTAGTAGGCAAAGAAAGCGCAGGTGATCAGAGCCAGCAGCGCCAGAAAGTAATCCCACCACCGCGTCGATCCGTAGGGGTCTGACTTTGAGCAAGGGAAGACAAGGAACACCAACGGCAGCGTCAGCAAGAGCATCACGTACAGGTAGTGAATCTCAAGCAACCGGATGTTCATGAAGAACCCCAGATTGAAGAGATGGTTGACCGAGGCCGCGGTCAAAAGCACCGCTGAGGCGACGAGCAACCAGCGCACAAATGCGGGCAGGTTGCCCATGCCGGCCGGTTGCGCCGGCGCGTCCTGTGTTACTTGTGACATGCCCGTATTCCTGTTGTGTGCTGCGTTGCTTATTGCGCGGCGCCCGCTGGACGCCGCGCTGCGTCGCATCAGCGGAAAAAGACCTCGTGGCCGGCCTCTTCCAGTGCCTGAGCGCGGGCTTTCATCCATGCAGCGGCAAATTCTTCTTCACCGTCAGGTGCGTCGGCGACAAATCCGTTCCAAGCTTGGGCGAGGACGTCTTGCCGATTCACCAGTTTGTCCTGATTTGCCTGGGCCTCTGGTGTCCAAAGACCCTTTTCCTTGAAGTAGGCCACGCTGCCATCGCTCCATGGCATCACCCAGGAAAGGATCTGGCGGTCAATCGCATATGCATTGGCACCGGGGGCGGCATCCTTGTAGTCGTCGAACCCCTCGTCAAGCGCGGCGACGATGTTGCGAACTTCGGTGCTATCCTGATCGGTTTCAGTGACAAGGATCGGATAGGGGTACAGCGCCATAGGTCGTGGAGAGGCAGGGTCGATGGTTGGCCCCACCGACACCATGTGCGGTGTGACAAAGGGCGTCACGCTGGTGTAGCGTTCCCATGCTTCCCTTTGGTCCGCAGGTGTTTCAAGCCATTTGAGGCCGCGCGGGCTCGATTCGATCTGGTAGTTCACAGTGGTCGTCGTCAGAGCAAACGCCGCATCCACACGGTTTTCGAGAATGCCCTTGAGAGAGTTCACATAGCCCGAAAACTCCACAGTCTCTACGTCGTCCCATGTCAGGTCCGCAAAGGCCAGCAGACCCTCCATGTTGTTGTCAATCGCGGGAGAGCTGACGGCGCGAGCGACCCGTTTCCCCTTGAGATCTGTGATCGTGTCGATGCCCGCATCGGCGGCGACAGCGACACCAAGTCCATAGTCGCCAACGGCCTGAAGAACTGCCCGGATCGGCTGCGGCCCCCATTCAGGCGCAGCAAAAAGGAAAACCCCTTCGGCCGCGAAATAGGAGGCGATACCGCACAGGCAGTAATCGACCGTCCCGTTCTTGAGAGGCGTCATGCGCGAGACATCGTTCCGTCCCGGAAGCACGCGGACCGTCGATCCGTATTTGCTGCGCATCATGTTGCCGATGGCAATGGAATGGGCATGACCGGCCGATCCCGTGTCATAGGCCGACCACGCGATCACGTCAGGCAGATCGATGTCTTGTGCGCCCGCCGAGGTCGCAATTGCCAGACATGCGGCAGCGATACCAGTTATCTTGAACTTCATGGTTTTCTCCTCCTTGTTGGTCGTTGGTCCCGGACGTCTCCCTGTCAGATCAAAGCTCTGAAAACGCGACATCCTTGTCGACGCGTATTTCGGGCGGCAGTCCGAGAATACGTTCGCCGATGATCGTGCGCTGAATCTCGTCCGATCCCCCGGCAATCCGGTTGCCCGGCGCGGTCAGGTATTCGTTTCGCCAGCGCGCCACGTCATCTCCAGATTTGGCCGATATACCGGCCGCAGTTCCGGCCAGTTCCATCCCGAAAGCGCCCATTTCCTGCCGCAGCTTGCCCAGCAGCAGTTTTCCGATCGAGCCCTCTTCACCCGGCGCATCGCCGCGCGACAGCGATGTCATGACCCGGTAGGAGGTGAATTCCAGCCCGCGTTGCCGTGCGATAAAATCGGCAATGCGTGCGCGCACTTCGCCGTCCTCGAAGGCCGGGCGGCCGTTCCGTTCGACACGGGTGGCCAGATCGATCAATTCCTCGGCCCGTGCGCCGCCACTGGCCCGGCCGACGGAAATGCTGAACCGTTCATTCATGAGTGTGGTCAGCGCTACCTTCCACCCTTCGGATTCGCCGCCCAGGCGGGCGCTGTCCGGCACGCGCAGGTCGTCGATAAACACTTCGTTGAAGCTGGAGCTGCCAGAAATCTGGCGAATGGGACGGGTTTCGATGGCCGGGTCGGACATGTGCACAAGGAACATGGTCATTCCCTTGTGCTTGGGCACCTGTGGATCTGTGCGCGCCAACAGGATGCCGTGGGTGGAATAATGTGCCCCCGAGGTCCACACCTTCTGACCGGAAATCACCCATTCGTCGCCTTCGCGGCGCGCACGGGTGCGGATACCGGCCAAATCGGACCCGGCGGCGGGTTCGGAAAACAGCTGGCACCAGATGTCTTCGCCCGTGAGGGCACGGGGCAGGAATGTGGTTTTCTGGTCATCGGTGCCGTGAATCATGACCGTAGGCCCGACCAGCCCAATCCCGATCAGAAAGACGTTGGGCGGTACGGCATAGCGTCCTTCCTCCTGATTCCAGATCACCTGCTCGATCGGGGTGGCGTCACGACCGCCGAACGCGCGGGGCCATGTCAGCCCCGCCCAGCCAGCATCGGCCTTTCGCGACTGCCAGTCGCGCGCACGGGCAACTTCGTCGGCGTCGCGCGCCATGAAATGATCCTGTGCCTTTTCGCTGCCATCGCGGCGAGTCGCGTTGGCATCCAGCCAGTCGCTCGCTTTGGCGCGGAATGCGGCTTCTTCTGGGCTATCGCTGAAATCCATTCGTTCAATGTCCTTGTCAGTTAGCGGCCGCTGGTCCGTTCGCCAGATCGCAAAGCAACCGTTCGCGCCAAAGATCGGCGGGGCCGAGTTCGGCCTTCAATTGCCAGCCGCGCCGCAGAAACAAGTGCGGGTCGGCGGCCCAGGTGAATCCGATCCCACCGTGAAGTTGCACCGATTCCTCGGTGGTGAATTGCACTGCATCGAGTGCGGAGAGGCGCGCCACCGCCGCGGCTTCGGCCAGTCGGTTATCCCCGCTCGCCAGCGCCCACGCACCGAAAAAGGCATTGGAGCGGGCCAGTTCGATCTTGGCGAACATGTCCGCGAGCCGGTGTTTGACCGCCTGAAAACTGCCGATCTGGCGTCCGAATGCCTGCCGCTCACAGGCATAGTCTCTGGTCAGGGAAAGCGCGCGTTCGGCCAGACCGATCTGTTCGAAGGCAGCCAGCACTGCGGCGCTGTCCAGAAGGGTCCGGATCGCCGCGGGATCGGAACCGGGCAGCAATTCAACCGGCGCACCGTGAAAGACGATTTCGGCTGCCGGACGCGTCCGGTCGATCGCATCCTGCGGATTGATCGACACTGAAGGATCGGAAAGATCCGCCAGATAAAGGCGCACGGTGCCGCCTTCGTCCAGCGCAGCGACCAATGCAAATGACGCATCGGCTGCAAACAAAACCGGTGATTTGCGTCCAGAAAGGCGATCCTGCACCACTTTTGCCGAGACCCTTTCCGGTGCAGACCCTCCGTCCTCGGCAAGCGCGGTGGCGACGATCAGGCGGCCTTCGGCGATGCCCGGCAACAGCTTTTCTTTTTGACTTTGCGTGCCCAAGTCCTGAATCGCCGGGGTCGCCAGGCCAAGAACCGGGGCAAAGGGTACGGCGGCCAGGCTGCGGCCAATCTCTTCGGCGACAATGGCCAGTTCGACCGCCCCCATCGCCGAACCCCCGTAGTCTTCGGCAATCGCAAGACCCAGCCATCCGCCGCCCGCCAAGGCGGCCCATGTTGCGGAATCGAACCCTTCGGCAGTCTCAAGACAGTCATGCACCACCGCGAGAGTGGCGTGATCGCTCAGCATTCGTGCCAGCGTGTCGCGTATGGCATCCTGTTCGTCGGAAAAACCGAAATTCATGCTGGTCCCCTTCGGATCATGGCATTGGGTGCCACTCGCGAAAGGGTAGTTCAGCGTTCGGTATGTCCCAAACGCTATCCGGCACCAGCCGCGCGAAACCACATATGTGCTGTGGTGCCGAAAAAGCGGTCCATGGAGCGAAGGATGTGATTCATCAAGAATGTGCTCAATCGGCGTGAAAGCCGTAAAAAACGAGGCGGTCGATTGATTGCTGCCGAGCTTGCCGCCTAACCTTGAGAAACCGGGGCGTGTTCCGGGCGCAGGACAGGTGTGGCCGAACCCTCTCAGAAAATGGAACTGATCAAGGGAATTGTGCGGAATGGAAACTGTAGGACTCGGATTTTGCTACGAAGATTTACCGGTCGGGCGCAGGTTTCGGACCATTGGCCGCACCGTGACCGAAACCGACATCACGAATTTTGTCAGCGTCACCGGCATGCTTGAGGTCTTGTTCATCAATCGTGACTTCCGGGAGAAGGAATCCAATATTCCCGGTTTCGCCGCGCCCGGTGCGCTGGTCTATACTTTCATGGAAGGGCTCTTGACCCAATCCACAATGCAACATACGGGCTTTGCCTTTCTGGACATGGAACTCAAGGTCATGGGACCCACGTTCGCGGGGGACACCATCCATTGTGAAGTCGAGGTAATCGAATCGCGCCGGTCGAAGAGCCGGCCGAACCGAGGACTGGTGCGGACGCGAAACAAGGTGTTCAAGCAAACTGGAGAACAGGTATTGGAGTATACGCCGTTGCGGATGATCAAGGCACGCACGACGGATACCGAGCCGGGAGAGGCATAGGCCTGTTCCGGATAGCGGCACTGGAGACACGATTATGAAAACCGCGCGATCTGACCGAGCTGAAGCCGCCGGAGACACATCAGGCGCGCCCCGGTCTCTGACACGTATCCTCGCGCTTTTCGACCTGTTGGCGTACAGCAAACGGCACATGTCTCTTTCGGAACTCAGCAACGCGATTGGTTGCCCCAAAAGCAGTTTGCTGGTGCTTCTTCGCCCTCTCACCGAGAAGGGGTACCTGATGCGCGAGAAAGACAATTACTTTCTGGGCCCGAGAATTTTTCAATTCGCCCAGTCGATCCTGACCAACCACCCGTTCGAATCGGTCCTGCGCGGGGTTATGAACGATGTAGTCAACCAGACCGGAGAAACCGTCCTGTTTGCTGTCCGGGACGGCGAAAATGTCGTTTATTCGTCGGTCATCGAAAGCCCCCAGCCTGTACGGTACGTGGCCCAGCAGGGGATCAACCGGCCATTGTATTGTTCGGCATCAGGGCTGGTCATGTTGGCCTTTGACACGCCGCAGGAACAGGACGCCTACTTTCAGTGCACCGAATTGAAGTCTCTCACACCCAATTCCATCACCGACGAAAATGAACTGCGCGGGATAATTTCCGAGATTCGCAGATCCGGTTATGCCAGCACGGTCGGTACGGCGCATGTTGATGCTGCGGGTTTCGGGGTTCCCGTCTTTCGCGCGGACGGAAATCTGGCAGGGGCTTTGGTCATTGGTGCCCCTGTGGAACGCGCCAAACGAAACAGAAAACAGTATGTGGCGGCAGCCAAGACTGCAGCGGATCGGCTTTCCAGAGCACTTGGCCATCGTTCCGGGGCTGGTGACGAAACCGCCCTGCACTAGTTGCTTGCAGAGCGCCCCTGTTGTGTCAGCTCGGTCGGTCTCACCTCAGTCCCAGGCCCCGCGCGATGATGCCGCGAAGAATTTCGCGGGTGCCCCCGCGAAGTGAAAACGAGGGCACCGCAAGTTCGGTATACGCCAGAACTGCCGCATAACTGTCGCGCCCGCCAGGCACTGCCGGGCGCGTGACAAGACTGCGGGCCAGGCGCGGAATGTCCTGTTCAAAGAGCGCACCAAGGTCCTTGACGATGGCGGCCTGAAGTGACGGGTTCTTTCCTTCGTTCAGCATTCCGGCCACCGAACGCGACATCTGACGCAGCACCATCAGATGCGCGGACAGACGGCCGATCTCGGCCTGCTGCGCTTCGGTTGCGTCTTCACGCAGCAATCGGATCAGTTCCTCGATCAGGGCAAAGGACGACAGGAACCGCTCGGGGCCGCTGCGTTCGAAGGCCAGTTCACTCATGACCTGCGACCAGCCTTCGCCCTTCTCGCCCAGCAGCGCATCGGACGGCAGAAAGGTATTGTCGAACACCACCTGGTTGAAATGATGCTCGCCACCCAGGTCGATGATCGGGCTGATCGAGATGTGGTCGGTGGCCTTGAGATCGACGAGAAACTGGCTCATCCCGCCGTGGCGATCGTCGCTCTTGCCGGTGCGGCAGAACAGGATCATGTAGTCGGCGACATGCGCATAGGTCGTCCAGACCTTGGTGCCGTTGATCCGGAACCCCCCGTCGACCTCGGTGGCAACCGTGCGCGTGGCCGCAAGATCCGAGCCGGAATCCGGTTCGCTCATCCCGATGCAGAAACAAAGCTCGCCTGCGGCGATTCGTGGTACGATCCGGCGTTTCTGTTCATCGGTGCCCTTGGCCAGTATGAGCGGGCCGCTCTGTCGATCTGCGATCCAGTGTGAAATCACCGGCGCACCGGCGGCCAGCAGCTCTTCGGACACGACATAGCGCTCCAGTGCACTGCGCGCGTGGCCGCCGTATTCCTTGGGAAAGGTCATGCCGACCCAGCCGCGCCGTGCCAGCTTTCGTGAAAAGTCGCGGCTGAACCCATTCCACGACTCCGCGCGTTTTTCGGGCGGGAAATCGGCCAGTTCCTCGGCCAGGAACGCGCGGACCTCCTGCCGGAGGTCGTCATAGTCGGTGCAGGACGGGGGGGGCGGAAACGCTGTGAGGCTCATGCAGGCGCTCCTTGTACAGCACTGTCGGTGATGAAATGCCAGAAGGTGTCGTGCGGGCTCGACAGGGCAGCCCGCCCCAGTTCCCCGGTCCAGTCAAGCTCGGTGCCGAACTCGTCACGCCAGCCCCAGATCCGCTTGGTGAAATGGTGAAGCGAATGTTCCTGGGTGTAACCGATTGCCCCATGGATCTGATGGGCCAATGCCCCGACTTTCTCCGCCGCTTCCCCGGCGCGGGCCTTGGCAGCGGCAACGGTCAGTGCAAAGGCTGGTGTATCATAGCTGCCTGCGGCCATCTCGGCGGCAGTGCGCGAGGCAGCGGTTTCTCCGGCCATGGTCGCAAGATAGTGCTGGATCGCCTGAAACTTGCCGATGGGCCGCCCGAACTGCACCCGGTCGTTGGCGTACTGAACGCTCATCTCCAGAATGGTCTCCATCGCGCCGGCGATGGCCAGACTGCGGATCAATGCGCCGAGCGCGCGCATCCCCTCAACAGGTCGCGATACGACGCCGACATCGGCCTCTGTCAGCGCAAGATCGACCTCGGCATCGTCGCGTGGCATCCCGGCAAGATCCTGCGCCGGGTCCAGGGCCAGTTCCTTTACCGGCAAGGACAGGACGTAATCGGCGCCGTCCAGGACGGCGATGGTCACGATCCGGTTCGCCCAGCGGGCAAAGGGCACCAGTGTCAGATGCCCGCTCGCGTGGATCTTCTCGCCGCGCCGTTCCAGCCGCAGCGACTCGCCCTCGGCAATGGTCAGCCTGCCGCCGGGAAGGGCCAAATTCGCGCCCGCCAGAACCGCGTTGGCGATCAGGGTTTCTGCCAGCGGCAGGGGCAGGCCATGCGCCCCGGCGATGCGCACGAGCCCAAGCGCCTCGCCGGGGAGCACGCCGAACCCGCCTGCGGCCTCGGGCACCAGCGCCATGGCTAGTCCAGCTTCCTCGATCCGCATCCAGAGAGCCTCGGGGAATTGCCCGGAGGCGGCGTCTTCGCGCAGGCGGTGGGTGACATGGTCGCGGAACAGACGTTCGGCCATGTCATGGATCATCGAGTCCATCAGACGGTCCTTTCAGACGGTGCTTGATTGGCAGCGGACGTGCCATGCTCTGGTCTGTCCTGCCGCGTATAGGCTGCTTGTCCGTCGGGGGCCGTCGGCTCTTGCAACCCTGGAAGATGCAGCCGCGCGCGCAGATCCCGGCGGAACGCCCTGGCAGCGGGCGGCACGCCCCCGTCCCTGCGATATTTCCCGAGACAATCGGCAATCTTGTCCCCGATCGCGGCAGGCGTCGCCGGATCCGAGGGCGAACCGGGGTGCGCCGCGACCGAGGTTTCGGCCAGGGTTACGTTCCCTTTGCGCAGTCGGACATGGACCGCGCCACGGTCCACGCCGACGTGATCCCGCCCCGCTTCCGCTGTGGTTTGGATACTGACCATGTCCATAAGCCGGCGAACCGCGGGGCGATGCGGGCTGTCCCCCTCGAAATCCACCAGCCCGACCTGGCCCTGATGCAGGGCCACGGCGAGCGTATAGGCGGCGCAGAACTTGGCTTGCATTCCATCCTTGGGGTCGGTGACATGCAACGGGACCATGACGCTTTCGGGCACCGTCATTTCGATCACTGATCCTTCCGGCACCGCGTTGCCGCCGCGTTCGGCGTAAAGATGCCGCCCTGCGGCGATCATCCTGTGGGTGAGGTAGCAGCAGGGATACAGCTTGCGGGACACCGTGCCCAGATCGATCCGCGGTTCCACCTCTGCGGGGTCGGCCGTAAGCCCGTCCGCGCCAGCATAGAGATCGAAGAAGCCGCGCGCTGCGAATATATCGGGGGCGCCTGTGATTTCGGCCTCGGCCATCCGGGCGGCGCGCAGTCCGACAAGGGCAGCGTTTCCGGCCTGGATCGGTTTCGCCATGGCGCCGAAATTGATCTGCATCCCCCCGGCCAGCGACGCAGCCAGGGACAGGGCGTTGCTGACCGCATCGTCGTCGAGCCCAAGCTGATGCGCGACCGCTGCCGCCGATGCCAGAACCCCGATGGTCGATGTTGCGTGCCAGCCCTTGTTGTAGTGACCGAAACCCAGGATTTGACCGAGCGCGACATTGACTGCTGTTCCGACCGCAAGCGCGGGGGCAATGCGGCTGGCCGACTCCGGCCGTGCATCCGCGATGGCCAGCAGCGCCGGTACGATTACAACACTGGGATGGGTGACGCTGACCGTGTGGACATCGTCGAAATCGAGCGCATGACCGGCGACCGCGTTGAGGAACGCGGCCTGTTCGGGGCTGCCGCCTTCGGCGGCTCCCGCCGGGACTGTCGGCCCGCCCTCGTCGAGCGCGGCCAGTCGGCGAACCACCGGTTCATGCCACCCACCATAGATGACGGCCATGGTATCCTCAACGCAAAGCGCGGCCTGCTGGGCGTCGGCATCGCTGAGCCGGTGCGGCGTGGCGACGAACCGCGTCAAACGGGTGGTGAAATCGCAGATCATCCTTTTCCTTCTCTGGCACTGTACACTGCCTCATCAAGCAGGACGATATCAACTCCCGGCCCCTCTCTTTCGCACATATGTGTTGGAGCAGGATACTCGCGTTGTGATCTTTGCGGCCATTGGGCATTCTGGGTGTTCATCCTTCCCCCATATCCATGCCGGATCGGGCGTAGGCCGTGACCGACAAAGCTTCGGAAAGAACAACAAACGTGGCTGAGGGTATCGGCGTGAAAAGTCGGGAAGACAAGCACGCAAGTGCGAAGAGACATTTCGAGGCGTCGTTGTCTTATTGTTCGCCTGCCGATGTAGCCTCGGAGACCCGGAAACACGGCGGTCGGTTCTGCCGGAAATCCGGGCTCGCCGTCCCTGTGCCGATAAGATGAGTGCCTTGTGTGTCCTTGCGCGTTTCCTTGCGCGTGTCCCTGCTTGTGAAGGGGGAATTGTCGGCATCGCATTTCCGCCATCGTACCATGAGCGGCCGCATCTGCGGTTGTGTCACAGACATAACGGACGCCTTCGGGAAAGGGGGGGCAGATGCCGCCCGTCGAGCCCTTGAAACGTTCCGGCAAGCGCAACGGGATTACCGCCATCTGTCTGCTGACTTGTCTCGGCGCTGCCATCGTGCAAGGTGTCTTCTCCTCCAGCGTCGCGTCCATTGCCGCCGTGCCGTTCTTCGGAATCTATCTCGTTATTGCCTCCCGCTATATCGCCCGCGTCGGATGGGTGCTGCTTTTCTTTTCCCTCGCGATTGCCCTTCTGGCGCTGGCCGATGGCATCGACACCGGCATCTTCGTTCAGGCGGCGGGGCGTGTCGTGTTCCTGTCCGCGCTGCTGACGGCTGTCGCATTCCTGCGCATCGCGGCCACCCAGGACCCGATTGTCGAGGTCGCCGGTGAATTCCTGACGCTGCAGCCGCCGACCCGCCGTTACGCCTCTCTGGGTGCGGGCGGACATCTGTTCGGCGTGCTTCTGAACCTCGGCGGGCTTGGTGTGATGCTGGAGATCATCATGAAAGGGCTGGCGGCGCATCGGCATGAGATGGACGAATTCGTGTTCCAGGCCCGCAAGCGCAGGATGGTAAGCGCCTGTATGCGGGGGTTTTCCTCGATCGCTTTCTGGACGCCGTTCGGGATCGCTCTCAATCTGATGATTCTCACGATTCCGGGGCTCGAATGGGCGGCCCTGGCCCCCTACGGGATTGCGCTGGCCGGGGCGCTGTTTCTTCTGGGATGGCTGTTCGACACGGTGGAATGGTGGCGCCCGCCCTCGGCGCGCGGCCGGGCACCGGCCCTGTCCGGTGACTTGCCGGGCTGGAGCCGCTGGGCTGTCCTGATCGTGGCCGGACATGTCCTTTTTCTGGGAGCCGCCGTTGTGACGCTGGACAGGTTGACCCAGTACAGTTTCCAGACCGTCCTGATCACCATCGTTCCGATCTATGCGCTGCTCTGGTCGGTTCTGCGCAGCGGCAGTGGCAACCTCACCGGTATGTCGCGCCGGTTCGTGGCCCAGGCACCGGGTTTCGCGACCGAGATGAGCGTCATCGCCTCGGCGGGGTTCATCGGTCTTGTCGCACTGGAAGTTGCGCCGGTTGAATGGGTTGCCGACCATCTCGGCTGGATTGCCGCGCGGCCGGTCACGACAGTTGTGTTATTGATCATGACGGTGTTCCTGACGGGGCTTCTGGGCGTGCACCCGATGATCTCGGTGGTCCTGCTGGCAGAAGTGGTCAACCGCGTCGGCGTGGTTGGTTTGTCGCCGCTTGCTCTGGGCCTTGCGCTGGCGGGCGGCTGGAGCAGCATCATCTGCATGGGGCCGGCCATCACGGCCGTGGTCTATGCCTCGTCCATCGTGGGAGAGCGGCCGCTGACCATCGGTTTGCGGTGGAACGGAATTTTCGGTGTTGCGAGCATCCTCCTCATCACGCTCATCGTTGGCGGCGGTGTCGCGGCAGGGTGGTTCTGACCGGTCTCAATTCCCTGTCAGGATCCGGGCGCAAGCATTCCCACATATGTGTTCGATCAGTCTTTGCGCCAGCCGGAAGGTGATGGATCGCGTGCCGTCGACTAGGATGGACAGGCGCAAATCTTGAGTGATCTGCGGAAATCAGTATAGGAGTGGCAAGCCCAACGATGGATGGCCAAGCGAAACCCACACGTCGCAGCAAGGTCACAAGCCTGCAAGACGCAGCGCGTCTGGCACGAGGAGCTTTGGAAGAACGTCCCGAGCTTTGCCTCGGCGGTCTGTTCAAGCAAAGCCGCCCGATCGCGCTGGTTCGCGCATTGCTGGCCGTGGGCGCGGATGGCCTGCATGTGTATTCTTCGCCGGGCGCGGGGTTTGACATCGACCTGATGATCGCGTCAGGGGCCGTCGCGCAGGTTTTCATTCCCGGTGTTACGCTGGAGAACCGGCTTTGCCCCAATTTCCGGCGCGCGGTCGAAGCAGGGCAGGTGACCGCCCATGCGCTGGATGCACTGACCGTGGTTGGCGGGCTGATGGCGTCAGCGCATGGCGTGCCGTTCCAGCCAATCGACGCGCTGCGCGGATCGGACGTTCTGAAACACAACCCGCTCTTGCGCGAGATTGACTGCCCATTCTCTGGTCGCCGCATTCACGCCGTCGGGCCGATCCGGCCCAGAGTGACGTTCCTGCACGCGCAGGAAGCCGACCGTTGGGGGAACCTTCGCCATCTCAGCACAATGGTCTACGCCGATCAGCTGATGGCGCGCGCATCTGACATGGTCATTGCCAGCGTCGACAGGATCGTCCCGGAGGAGGTCGTTCTGGACGATCCTTCGCGGGTCACCGTGCCGTCTCATTATGTCGATGCCGTGGTCGAAGTACCCTATGGCGCGCACCCGACGGCGAGCTTTCCCAACTATGCGATGGACGAGGAACATATCGATGCCTACGCCGATCTGGGCGATGCCGCCCGGACCGGCGACGGCACGGGGCTGGACGCTTATATGGCCCGCCATGTGACCGGACCGAAAAGCCAGGGGGACTACATCGAAGCGGTGGGGGGAACCGCGCATTTTGCCCGTCTCGAAGCCGAGGCCCGGAACGGATGAGTGCAGCGGTTTCCCCACTTGAACAGATGGTCGTCGTGCTGGCCCGCGATCTGGCAGACGGCGAACTGGGTGCGGCGGGTGCTGCCGCGTTGGTGCCGATGGCGGCCATCGCGCTGGCCCGCGAACTGCACGCACCGAACCTGACGGTCGGCGGCGAGATGTTCTTCAACCCCGAGACGGGGCGCCTGTATCCGTCGATGCTGGACGATCGCGCGCTCGGCCGCTGCGAGGCCGCAGAGACCTTCATCGAGTTGTTCGGCCACAGCCATCACGGGTTGGATTTTTTCTTTCACAGCGGCTTGCAACACGATGCTTACGGCAACATCAACCTGCACCACGTCGGCGGCACGCTGCACGCACCCAAGATGCGCGGACCGGGGGCGGCAAACCTGTCATACTGCCACACCTCGTCGCGGTATTACATCTGTCCGACCGTGCATTCGGCGCGAAATTTTGTGGAAACGGTCGATTTCATCACGATACCCGGACATCTGTCCGGGCCTGCCGCGAAACGTGACGCCGGGCTGGTCAATGAAGGACCGCGTCTGGTGGTGACACCGCGAGCGGTTATGGATTTCGACGACACGACGCTGCGAATGCGACTGAAATCGGTGCATCCGGGCAATACGACCGAAGAGGTCCAGCGTCACACGGGGTTCGATCTGGCGATCAGGGGCGAGGTGCCTCAGACGCGGCCACCAACGGAGGAAGAACTGCGCGTTCTGAGAGAGCGGATCGACACATCGGGGGCCCTGCGTGCTTAGGCGGCCTGGCTGACGTTATTTTGAAGTCAAAAACGGGAGGATAAAATGTTCCAACGCAAATTGACCGGATACCGTGCTGCACTCGGTATTCTTGTTGCCGTGGGTGCCATTGCCCTTGGCGGCGCTGCATCCGCCAAGGATCTCACGATGGGCACGACCAGCCCGACATCGAGCCATTTCACCATTTCGGTTGCGATGAGCAAGGCGATCGAGACCGGTATGGAAGACACCAATGTCAGCGTGATCGAAACGGGGGCCAGCGTGGACAATGTGCTGCGTTTGGCGCGCGACGAAATCGACCTTGGTCTTGCCACCACCGACATCCTGATTTCCGCCAGGAACGGGACCGGCAAGTTCGAAGGGAACGCCATCCCAGATACGGTTGCGCTTTACCCCTACAGCGCCTCGATTCTGCTGATCGCGGTCACCGAAGAATCGGGTGTGACCACGCTTGAAGAATTGGACGGGAGGAAGTTCAATCCCGGCATCCGCGGATCGGCCGCCGAGACGCTGACGACCAATGTTCTGTCGATGTTCGATATCAACGCGGACCTGGTGCATGGTGCTGTCGGTGACGCAGTGGAAGGCATCAAGAACCGCCAACTCGTCGGTTACAGCAAATACGGGGCCGCGGACTCTGTGGATGCGACCCTCCAGGAGTTGATGACCAGCACCGCAATGCGCTTGATCGGCTTCTCCGAAGAGCAGGAGAAAGCGGCGACAGAGGATATGGAGGGCGTCGGTTTCACGACTCTTCCCGCAGGGCTTATTCCTGGCTCCGAAGAAATGCGGGTTCCGAAGCTCAACGTGTTCTTCCTGACCCGCATCGGTGTCATGGATGAGCAGAACGCCTATGACATCGCCCGCAGCATCCACCAGAACATGAACCTGCTGGCCGAAGCCTGGCCGCAACTGGCCGACTACGACATCGCCGCCGATGCTGTCGCCACAATGGAGGCGGGTGTCACCTATCATCCGGGTGCGGAGCGTTACTGGAGAGAAGCCGCCGGAAGCTGACCAGAATCGCAGGCTGTCACGACGGTCACGCAAACTGACCAGGCGGAGGTGCTCCGGGCACCCCGCCGCTGCCGTTATCGGAGAGAACATGACGCAGACATTGGCCGCAATACCCTATTGGGAACGGCGCGGAGGGCAGGCGCTTGGCCTATTGTTCGCTGCATTCGTCGCGCTGCATTTCTACAATGCCCTGTTCGGGCAGTTCGAACCGCTGGTTCAGCGACCGATTTTTATCGGTTTCGGAATCGGCGGCGCGTTCTTTCTTTATGCGGCGCGGGCCTCGCGCTCCGGCGCGCGAAGCGGACTTGAGCGGGCAGTGGACATCACGCTCGGCCTGCTGGCTTGTGCGGTTTGCCTCTATGTGATCCTGAACCGGGATCGCTTTTCGGATATCATGGTGCGCTATGGGCCGCTCGACAAGGCGGCCGGTCTGGTGGCTGTCCTGCTGACCCTTGAGGCGGCGCGCCGGGTGATCGGCTGGTTCCTGCCGCTTCTGGCGCTTTGCACCGTGATCTATTTCTATTTCGGTTATGACCTGCTCGAAGGCGCATGGCGCCCGCCGCGCGTGTCGGCACGCACGGCCGTCGAGACTTTCTACAGTTCGACCACCGGACTCTTTGGCTACCTCGCGGATATCGGGGCGCGGGTTATCGTGATCTATGTGCTTCTGGGGGCGCTGTTGCTGTCAACCGGGGCGACGGATGCCTTCATGAAAATGGCCACATGGGTCGCGGGGCGCTCTTTTGGCGGTCCGGCAAAGGTCTGCGCCCTGTCTTCGGCGATGTTCGGGACGGTTACCGGCTCGGCAGTGGCCAATGTCATGGCGACCGGCTCGATCACCATTCCCACGATGAAGCGGCTGCGCTATCCGCCGGCCTTTGCCGGGGCGGTCGAGGCCGTTGCCTCGTCCGCAGGCCAGCTAACGCCGCCGGTGATGGGGGCGGCGGCCTTCATCATGGCCGAGTTCCTGAACATCCCCTATACCGAAATTGTCATCGCGGCGATCGGTCCGGCATTTCTATACTATCTTGCCGTATGGCTCGGGGTGGATCTCTATGCGCGCCGCACAGGGCTGCAACCGACACCGAAGAGCGAAATGCCCGAACCGGCGGAATTCCTCGGGCTTGACAAGTCGATCCCGCTGTTTCTTCCCATCGCGGCGATGGTCTATTTCCTGTTCAACGGCTACACGCCGAGCTATGCGGGTGCAGGTGCGATCATCATGCTGGTTTTGGCCTGCGTGGTGGTGCGACCATTCTCGCGCGACGGCAGAGAGCAGGGTGTGCTGGCCTGCTGGGCCAAGCTGGCGCGCGACATCTATGAAGGGATGGTCGAAGCAGGGCGGGCGTTGGTGATGATCGCCGCGCTGTTGGCCTGCGCCGCGATCGTCGTCAAGGTTCTGACGGCGACGGGTGCCGGGGTCAAGGTCTCGAACCTGTTGTTTTCCGTGTCGGGTCAGGGGCTGATCGTGGCCTTGTTGCTGGCGGCTGTACTGGCGATCCTGCTGGGCATGGATGTTCCGACGACTGCCTCCTACGTGCTGGCAGCGGCGATTGCAGCGCCGAGCCTCGTACGGCTTGGCCTGCCCGAACTGACGGCTCATCTCTTCGTCTTCTACTATGCGATCCTGTCAGCCATCACGCCACCGGTCTGCGCCAGTGTCTATGCGGCCGCCGCCCTGGCGGGGGCCAATTTCTGGCGGGTGGCGGGGCGCGCGCTGATGCTGGCCGGAGCGATCTATGTGGTGCCATTTCTCTTTGTCTTCCGACCGGGCATCATGGGCCAAGGCACAGCGGGCCAAATCCTTCTGGACATGGGTGTGGCCTGCGCCGCGGTTTTTGCCGTCAGCGTTGGCACGAGCGGCTGGTTTCGTGGAAAGGTGCCGGCCCTCGGCCGGTTGCTGTTCCTGTCGGCGGCGGCCTTGCTGTTTTATGCCGCGCCGACGGCTGACATTCTTGGCGGGCTGGCGCTGGCCGGGCTTCTGGCGTGGCGGTTTCTGCAAGGAGCGCCGCAACCCGGCCGCGCCGGGTGACCCCCGAAAAGCGAAGAGCCGCCGCAGATAAACGCTGCGACGGCCCTTCGACATCCGAACCCGAGGGGGCGATGCCTCCGGCCTCAGATTATTTTGAAGTAGGGAAAGGTAACTTCGTCGGTTGCCTTGACGAAGGTCACCTCTACCTTGGCCCCGATATGAACATTTTCGGGATCGTCGGTCTGGATCCGGCTCATCATCCGGGGGCCTTCCTCCAGCTCGATCAAGGCCACCACATAGGGCACGTCATCGGCGAAGGCCGGGCCTGCCGGGCGACGCGCAATGGTGAAGGTATGCACCTCGCCACGCCCGCTCACGGTATCGAAACTTAGATTGTCGGAATGGCAATACGGGCACACGGACCGGGGATAGAAGTGATGTTTGCCGCAATCGCCGCAAAGCGGGATGTCGAGGCGACCCTCGCGCGCGGCCTCCCAATAGGGGGCGCTGTCATGGTCGATCACCGGAAGCGGTTTTTCAGTGATCATCGGCTCAGTCCTTCTGCAAAATCACGGTCGCACCAGAGGACAGCGTGCCCCCGGTACCATGCACAAGCGCGGTCTCGGCGCCCTCGACCTGACGCTCGCCGCAATCGCCGCGAAGTTGCCGGACGGCCTCGATCAGCAGGAACATACCGAACATGCCCGGATGCAGCGCCGAGAGGCCGCCGCCACTGGTGTTCATCGGGAACCTCCCGCCCGGTGCCGTGCGCTGGCCCGACACGAAATCGCCGCCCTCGCCGATCTTGCAGAAGCCCAGAGCCTCGAGCGAGAGCAGAACAGTGATGGTAAAGCTGTCATAGATCTCGACCACGTCGATATCCGAATGGCTCACCCCGGCCATTTTCATCGCGCGTTCCCCGGCCTTTTGGGCGGGAAGCAGGCGGGCAAGGTCCGGCATTTCGCCGATAGCCCAATGGGTATGCGCCTCGCCATAACCCTTGACCGCGACGGGTTTGGATTTGAGGTCCCTGGCGCGTTCGGCGGTGGTCATAACGATGGCACCGGCCCCGTCGGTGACGAGACAGCAATCGAGCAGATGCAGCGGCTCCGAGATCATCGTGCTGGACAGCACGTCGTCGATGGACAGCGGATCGCGCCGCGTCGCCTCGGGGTTCAACTGTGCCCATTTCCGCGTCGCGACTGCGATTTCGGCCAGGTTCTCGGACGTGGTGCCGTATTCATGCATGTGACGCTGTGCGGCCATCGCATAGCCGCCCACAGGCGTGGGCATTCCGTAGGGTGTTTCATGTTGCATGGACAGGACCGACGGCCGGCCACCCAGATTACGGCTGCGCAGGGACTTTTGGTCCGAGCTGTAGACGATCAGCGCAACCTCGCAATAGCCTTCGCGAAGGGCCATGGCGGCGTGTGCCACATGGGCCTCGAAAGCCGAACCGCCAATATTCGTGCCATCTACGAATGTCGGCATGATGTTGAGATATTCGCCCAGCGTCACCGTGGCCAGTTGGCCGGGTCCCGGTACCCCCCACATGCCGGCGGTCAAAAGACCGTCGACATCGCTCAGTTTCAGTCCGGCTTCTTCGACGGCGGCTTTTGCCACCAATGCGGCATGACCAAGGACCGAAGCGTTAGTGACGAATTTGCCGTCCTTCAATGACGCGTCGGCAATGCCGACGATCACCGGATCTCGTCCGTTTTTCATATGCTTTTCTCCTTCTTGACGGGCTGTCGCGATATGGTCCGAACGGTCAGCCCGGGCGCATGGTCTTGGCGATGAGCGTGCGCTGAATCTGCGAGGTCCCGCCGCCGATGGTGCTTTGCATCCCTTCGCGGAAATAACGCTCCATATCCGCTTCGGGCAGCATCGAGTGGCCGCCCAGGATTTGCATTCCGTTGCGCGTCACCGTCTGCAGCGTCTCGGAGGCATAGAGTTTCGCCATTGAGACTTCTCGCATGCAGGGCGTCTTGGCTGCGGCCAGGCTAGCGGCGCGATAAACCAACAGTCGGGCGGCATCGACTTGGGTTTGCATGTCGGCCAGCATGTGGCGGATCACCTGAAAGTCGAAGATCGGCTTGTCGAACTGAATCCGTTCATGGGCGTAGCGCAGGGCATCGTCTACCGCTGTCTGGGCATTGCCCACATAGGCGGCGGCAACGGCCACGCGTTCCAGTTCCAGATGGTCGGTGATGATCTTCCAGCCATCGTTTTCCGTGCCCAGCAGCGCATCGGCCGGCAGTTTCACGTCATCCACGAAAATCTCGGTGGTGCCGGTCGCGCGGCGCGCCATGGTCGGCAGCTTGCGGATGTCCAGCCCTTCGGTGTCGTTGGGGATCAGGAAAACCGAAAGCCCCTTGTGCTTGGGCGCGTCCGGGTCGGTCCGGGTCAGCATTGCAAGGATTGCGTTGTCCGCCGCAGCGCCCGAGCACCACAGTTTCTGCCCGTTGACCACCCAGCCGTTGCCGTCGCGCCGCGCGCGGGTCTTTGTCGAGGCCGCATCCGACCCGGCGCCCGGTTCGGAAATCGATATGGAAAAACGGATGTCGCCATCGAGGAAAGGCTGGATGTACCGCTCTTTCTGTTCGGGCGTGCCGAATTTCTCGACATTCATCGCGGTGAACGTTGCCACCATCAGCCCGGTCGAGAAGTCAAAGCCGTATTTGGCCAACCCCTCGCACATCAGGGCATAGTCCATGATGTCACCACCAAGACCGCCGCTCTCTTCTGAAAACAGAATGCCAAGCCAGCCCTGCTTGGCCACTTTTTCATAGGCTTCGTAGGGGTATTCGCGCTCGCGGTCGCAATTGCGGATATAATCGCGGCCGATCTCTTCGTCGACGAAACGCTCGACGGTCGCGCGCCACATCTCTTGCTCTGGTGTCAGAAAGTTCATGCACTCTCTCCTTGTGTCTTGTCGTGCGCCGCACGGACTTTGGCCGGCTCTCCGGGGCGATCCAGGCGCGACTTGCGGATCAGAAGGCTGAACTCGCAGCGCAGGACCGTTTCGTCCCGCTGGTTGATGCCTTCCAGTTTGCTGGTCACGACTCCGTGCTTTTCATCATGGTCCTTCAGATTGATGATTTCGGTCCGGGCCCAAAGGGTGTCGTTGATGAAAGTGGGCCGCAAAAAGCGCAGCTTGTCACAGCCATAGAAAGCGGCCAGCACAGAGCTGTCGAAGGGGATCATCGCATTGACGATCGAGAACACGAGGCTGCCCTGAACCAGGCGCTGGCCGTAGAGAGAGGCTTTGGCGTGCTCGACGTTGGAGTGCAGTTCCAGCCAGTTCCCGGTCAACATGCAGAAATTGACGACATCGGTTTCGGTCATCGTCCGTCCGCTCGAAATGCCGGTCTGGCCGAGTGACAACTCTCCGAAAGGGTGACGTATCACGTGAAATTCTCCTGTTCGTCTGCTTCGGGTGACAAAACGATCAAGGCATCGGCGGCGACCAACCCCTTCCCGTCCGCCCGAACCATCACAGGGTTGATTTCGATTTCCGAGATCAGATCGGCGTTCTCGGAAAAGAAAACAGATATGCGTGAAATCAGGTCTGCCAGGGCATCTTTGTCGGCCGGTTCCGCGCCGCGCAATCCTCCCAGCAACCGCGCCCCCGGACCCGATCGCACCATGGCCTCGGCGCTTTGCGGCGTTGCGGGCGCAAGCCTGATTTCGGCCCCGTCAATCAGCTCAACAAGAATGCCGCCTGGGCCGGCCAGAACGATCGGACCAAACGTGTCGTCACGCTTGCAGCCGATGATCCATTCGGCCACGGACCCTTCTTCCATCTCCTCGATCAGCGCTGTCCCGCCCGCAAATCGCTCCGCCATATCGGCAGCGGCCTGTTTCGCCTCGTCGGGGGAAAGACCCAATCGGACGAGCCCATGATCGGATTTATGCGGATAGTCATCGTGACACAGCTTTGCGACACAACGCCCGTGGGCAGGGTCACGTTGGGGCACCGGCACCCCGATCCGTTGCAGAAGATCCTTCGCATCGGCCTCGTGGACTACCTTGCGCCCGGCACGCTGCCAGTTTTCCAGTGTTTCCCTGGGAGTCATGTCACTTCTCCTGTCGTGGCGGCCAGTGCGGCGAGGCCCGATGCCGCCCGTGCGGGCGAATCATAGACAGGGACAGCCCGTTCGCGCAGCGCCTCACCCGAGGCATTGCTGCGCGCCGAGCCGGTCCAGACGATCAGGATCGGCTTGTCAGTGCTGTCGTACGCCTCGGCCATACCCTCAATGAACTGCTGATCCGGCACGAATGTGATAATTGCGATGGCAATATCGACCCCTGGATCGGCGGCAATGGCCTCCAGGCAGCGACCTACATAGGTGGGATTCGCCAGAACCACGCCGGTCAGATCGACCGGGTTTGTCACCGAACCGTAGAAGGGCACGTAGCGCGACAGTGCTGTCTGCGTCGTTTCATCCAGCACCGGAACCTCGAAACCCGCGCTTTCGGCCAGGTCGGTCATTTCGACCCCAAGCCCGCCGGTGACAGAAATGATCCCGACCCTGTTTCCGGCAGGTCGCCGGCCCGCGGCGAGAGCCGTCACGGCATCGACAGCGGCGACGGATTCACGGGCGCGGATGACACCGGTTTCGCGAAAGACCGCGCTGATCACCCGGTCGTCCCCGGCCATGGCGCCGGTATGCGACTGGACCGCGCGTGACCCGGCGCGGCTGCGCCCTCCCTTGACCGCGACAACGTGCTTTCCTGCCTTTGTCAGTCGTTGGGCCGCTTCAGCAAAGCGGCGCCCGTCGCGCAGTTCCTCGACGTAGCAGAGAACCACCCGCGTCTGGGGGTCGTTGCCCAGATAATCGAGCAGACCCGCTGCGGTCAGGTCGGTCTCGTTGCCGCTGGAGACGATGGCGTTGATGCCCACGCCGCGTTCGCCCAAGCGCAACGCCATAAGGCCTGCAAGCGCGCCGGACTGGGAAATCATCGCCACGGGACCAGGGTGAAGATCGTTGAACATCGGGCTGAAGGTCAGTTGCAGGTCCGACGCGGGGCGCACCACGCCTTCGCAGTTCGGCCCGACCAATCGAAAGGGAGCGTCTTGCATGATCCGGCGCAATCGCTCCTCGTTCTCATGCCCTTCTTCCCCGGCTTCCGAAAAGCCCGAGGTGACCCCGACCACGACCTTTACATCGAGCCGAGTGCAGGTTTCCAGAGCGCCGAGTGCGACCCCGACCGGCGTTGCCAGCACAACCACGTCGATCGGGCTGTCGATCTCTTCCAGACTGCGCACGGCAGCAAGGCCTTCGATCTCGCCACCCGAAGGGTTCACGGGGATAATCTTGCCGCTGTAACCGTTGCTCTTCAGCAGAGCCATCACGGCCTGCCCCAACTTGCCCTTGGTGCGGGACGCGCCCACTACCGCGATGGTGCGAGGATTGAACAACCCGTCCAGTGCTTCGGCAACCGTGGGCCGGCCTGCCGCCATTTGATTCGTGTTTGGCTCTGCCATACTTTCCTCCGTCAAGTAAAAAAACGTCGGCTCGTTTTGACGATCTAACGGTTGTTCGATTATTCTCGCAATGGATTTCTGTTCCGGCCAGACTGTGGCTGTCAGAACCGAAAACTAGGGCTTGACGCAGAGAAATTTCGCAAACGAGGCAGATGCGTGAAAATGGATAATGGGCCACTGAGCGATGTCAGGGTGATTGAACTGGGGCATGTGATCGCTGCACCGATGTGCGGCGCATTGCTGTCCGATTTTGGAGCCGACGTGGTCAAGATCGAGCGTCCGGGGCAGGGTGACATGCTACGGGTGCTGAGCGCGAGCGCCAGCGATGGCGTGGGCGTCTGGTGGAAGACCCTGGCACGAAACAAACGTCTGATGGCGCTGGACTGGAAGAGTGAAGACGGTCGCGCCATTCTGCGCCGACTGGTCGAAAACGCCCATGTACTCATCGAGAACTTTCGCCCCGGCGTTCTGGAAAGAGCAGGGTTGGCACCAGAGGTCTTGCATGACTGGAACCCCGATCTGGTGATCGTGCGGATCTCGGGTTACGGCCAGACGGGGCCGCGCGCCTCTTGGCCTGGTTTCGGTCGGGCCGGTGAAGCCATGAGCGGTCTGGCCCACATCACGGGCTTTGCCGACAATGCACCGATGCACCCCGGGTTCCCTGCGGCGGATTCGACCACCGGTCTCATGGCGGCCTACGGCACGATGATGGCGCTGCATGCGGTGCGAAACGGCAGTGCCCGGGGACAGGTGGTAGACCTGGCCATTTTTGAGCCGCTCTTGCGTTTGATCGACTACCACGTGCCCACGCGCACCGGCGCGGGACTGCCGGTTGACCGAAATGGACTTCAGGCCCCGAATTCCTACGCCCCGGCGGGGGTGTTCCGTGCCCGGGACGGAAAATGGATCACCGTCAGCGCGGGCAGTGCGGCAACCGGGAGGCGCCTGCTGGAGGCGGCAGGTGGCAAGACATGGGCGGAACAGCCGCAGTTCCAGAGCCTCGACGGTTTTGCAGAGCATATGGACGAAATCGTCGACCGGCTCGGGGCATTCGTTGCCGAGCATGACGCGAAGGAGGCAATCGACATCTTTGACGCCCACGATGCGGTGGCAGCGATGGTCTATGACGTTGATGACATTCTGGCCGATCCTCAGATCGAAGCCCGGGGGAATATTGTCGGTGTGGATGGCGACGACACCAAGGTCGTAGGGCCGGTGCCAAAGCTGGACAAGACGCCGGGGCGGCTGCGCTGGCTTGGGCGCGGCGAACTGGGCGCCGACACCCGGTCGATTTTACAAGAGCTCGCGTACGACATCGGGCAAATCGACCAGCTTATCGAAAAAGGCACTGTGGCCGAACCGGGCCGCTGAGCCGGGTCTGCAAGACTTGAGGAGAAATTCATGACTTATCAGATGACATCCGAGCAGCAGGGAATCCGCGATGCGGTCCTGCGGATTTGCGAAGAATTCGATGACGAATTCTGGCTAACCCGCGATCGCGAAGGCGGTTTCCCGCGAGAGCTGCATCAAAAGCTCGCCCGCGATGGCTGGCTGGGGATTGCGATTCCCGAAGAATACGGTGGCGCCGGTCTTGGCATCGTCGATGCCGCGATCATGATGCAGGCCATTGCAGAATCCGGCGGCGGCAACAGCGCCGCCTCGGCGATCCACATGAACATCTTCGGCCTGAACCCGGTCGTGAAATTTGGCACCGATGACCAGAAGAAGAAATACCTTCCGCCTTTGGTTGCCGGCGATGAGCGTGCGTGTTTCGGGGTGACCGAACCGACAACCGGCCTGGACACCACAAAGCTGAAAACACGCGCCGTGCGCCAGGGGGACCGTTACGTAGTGCATGGCCAGAAGGTCTGGATTTCGACCGCCCAGGAGGCCGACAAGATCCTGCTGCTGGCACGCACGACCCCGCTTGAGGAGGTCAAGAAACCGACCGAAGGTTTAAGCCTTTTTTACACCGATCTGGACCGCACGTTCGTTACCGTGCGCGAGATCGAAAAGATGGGCCGCAAGTGCGTCGACTCGAACGAGTTGTTCATCGACGGGCTTCCGATCCCGGCCGAGGATCTGATCGGCGAAGAAGGCCAGGGATTTCGCCAGATCCTGCACGGGCTGAACCCCGAACGGGTTCTGGTTGCCGCCGAAGCGGTCGGAATCGGGCGCAATGCGCTTCGGCGCGCCGCGGATTATGCCAACGAGCGTGTCGTCTTTGGCAGGCCGATCGGTCAGAACCAGGGTGTACAGCACCCCTTGGCGGTCAGCTGGGCGGAACTGGAGGCGGCCAACTTGATGGCGATGAACGCAGGCGCGCTCTACGACGCTGGCAAGCCCTGCGGAAATGAAGCCAACGCAAGCAAATATCTGGCCGCCGAGGCGGCGGTGAAGGCGACGCAGACCGCGCAGCTGACGTTCGGCGGATTTGGATATGCCAAGGAATACCATGTCGAGCGCCTGGTTCGGGAGGCCATTCTGTTCCGCATCGCGCCGGTGACCCCGCAACTGGTGCTTTCGTTCATCGCGGAACATGCGCTCGGCCTGCCAAAATCCTACTAATACGAAGAAATCAAAGGAAGACCCATGCGAATTCACGGAATGGATGCCATTTTCAACCCTCGATCAGTGGCTGTGATTGGCGCCTCAAGCGACCCCAAGCGCATCGGCGGCAGGCCGGTAGACTTTCTCAAGCGGCACGGCTTCGACGGCCCGATCCTGCCTATCAACCCGAGATCGCCCGAGGTGCAGGGCCTGACGGCGTATCCGTCGATCTCGGAGGCGCCCGCGACACCGGACCTGGCTGTGATCGCGCTGCCTGCGCCGCTGGCCGTTCAGGCAGTCGAACAATGCGCGGCCCGCGGTGTGCGGGGGGCGGTGATCTTCAGTTCGGGGTTCTCGGAGGTCGATGCCGAAGGGGCCGCGCTGCAGGCGCGCATGGTCGACATTGCGCGCGAGGGCGGCATGCGACTTGTGGGGCCGAACTGCCTTGGCATCGCCAATGTTCGCCACAACCTCTATGCAACATTCACGCCTGGGGTCGAAAAGCACCTGCCAAAACCCGGCGGCGTGTCGATCGTCAGCCAGAGCGGCGCTTTCGGATCGTATTGCATGACGCTTGTTCGAATGCGCGGACTTGGGGTCAACATCTGGGCGACGACGGGGAATTCCTGCGATGTCGATTTTGCCGATGCCGTGGCCTATTGCGCACAAGATGATGATACCCGCGTTATCATGGGATATCTCGAAGGGGCAACCGATCGCGACAGGCTGGTCGAGGCACTGGAGCTGGCGCGCGCCCGGGAAAAGCCGGTGGTCATGATGAAGGTCGGGCGCAGCGCGGTCGGAGCAGAGGCCGCGCAGTCGCATACCGCCTCACTGGCGGGGGCCGACGCGGTCTATGACGCGGCTTTCCGGCAATACGGTGTTTACCGGGCGCAATCGGTCGATGAATTGTTCGATGTGACCTACGCTTGCGCGGAGTCCGGTTCGATGATGCAGGGCGACCGGCTGGGCCTTGTGACGGTCTCGGGCGGCGTCGGGGTGCTGATGGCCGACGAAGCCGAAAAGCTGAAACTGGACGTGCCTGCGCTTCCCGATCACGCTCAGAAAAAGCTGAAAGAGGTGCTGCCCTTCGCCGGTGTCCGAAACCCGGTCGATGTGACGGCGCAGCTGGTCAACCAGATCGACCTGCTGGAGACCAACATGGATGTGTTGTTTGGCGACGGCGAGATCGACGGAGCCATTATCTTTATGTCCACGGTCGGTCTTGTCGCCGACCTGAACGAAGCCATTCGAAGCGGTCTGGAGCGGATTCGCGAGAAGTATCCCGGTCGGCCGATGCTGTTCTGTTCGCTGACAGAGCCAGAGGGTCGTGCCGCATATGAAAAGTCAGGGTTCATCGTGTTCGAGGAACCGACCCGCGCCGTCCGCGCGATGGCCGCGTTGCGCTATTTCGTCCGATCCTTCGCGCGGGCAGGCGAAAATGATCCGATACCCGAACTGTCCAACCTGTCGCCGTTGCCGGACGGAATGGTGAACGAGATCGAGGCCAAGGCCCTGCTTGCCGAGGCCGGCGTCGGGATCGTGCACGAAACCCTGGCCACCACCCCCGAAGCGGCAGCCCAGGCCGCGCAAGAAATGGGATTCCCGGTTGTGCTGAAGATTGCCTCGCCCGACATCCTGCACAAATCCGACATCGGGGGCGTTGCGCTGGACCTGCGTTCGGTCGAAGATGTCCGCGCCGCCGGGGCACGGATCCTGAAGCTGGCATCCGAGAAAATACCCGACGCGCGGATCGACGGGCTTGTCGTCGCCGAACAGGCAGCGCCCGGACTGGAAGCCATTCTTGGCGTGACCCAGGACCCGGCTTTCGGGCCGGTGGTCATGTTCGGTCTGGGCGGCGTGTTTGTCGAGGCTCTCGAAGACGTGTCGTTCCGTGTTGCGCCGTTCGGCCCGGCCGAAGCGCGTCGCATGATTGACGAAATCCGCAGCCGCAAACTTCTGGACGCATTCCGGGGCGCGCCCGAACGCGACATCGACGCGCTCGCCGACGCTCTTGCGCGGCTGTCTGCCTTTGCAGTGCATCACGGGGCAGCGCTTGAGACCATTGATGTCAATCCATTGATCGTCGGGGCCAGCGGGCAGGGCGCTGTCGCCGCTGACGGTGTAATCATACCCACCAAGCGAGGAGGCCACTGATAAACGAGGCCGAAATCTCTCCTGCTATCCAAGCCGCGAGTGGCGCGCCTCCTGCGATTTTCTAACAGTTGACAGAATCTGTATGCGCAATCATTCTGCTTTATAGAACGCTGTGCACATAATCGCACGCAGGGGAGGGGAACATGGAAAACGCGCATCAGACATCATTAAAGACTGGCGGCGACCACATTGTGAAATCGGTGGCGCGCACCTGTCAGACTTTGGTGTATTTCGATGAAGTTCGGCGACCGCTGTCGGTCGTGGAAGTGTCCAAGGAACTGGGGTACCCGCAGTCGAGTACCTCGGCCCTGCTGAAAAGCTTGGTCAAGCTTGGATTTCTGACCCACGATGACCGAAAGAAGAATTATTTTCCCACCGAGCGCGTTCCGCTTTTGGGTTCGTGGATGAATCCAGATCTGTTCGGCGAAGGCACGATCCACCGGCTGCTAAGGACAATTTCGGAACGCACACAGCATGTGGTGGTTCTGGCAACTAAGAACGGGGACGAAGCCGAATACGTTCAAGTTATCCGTCCGAAAGAATCGCCGATCCACCACATATCACTCGGGACGCGTCGTCCGCTGGGGAACTCGGGTGTTGGGCGCGTTCTGATGAGCCGTTTCAGCGACGAAGAAGTGTGCAGTCTGTTCCGCAAGATCAACGCCTATCGCGCGCCCGACAAACCGGCAGTGGACGTGAAGGCCTTCGTTGCCTCGCTGGCAGAAACTCGAGCCAGGGGCTACTACCTGTCAACCGATCAGGTGGTTCACGGGAGCGGCTTAATTTCCATGCCGTTTCCCAATCACCTGAGTTCGCGGCTTTTCGCTGTCGGGGTTGGTGCTCCAACTGATGTTATCTTGCGGTCCGAGAAAAAGATCGTAGGGATCATGCGCGAAGAAATCGTTCGAAATCTGAGAAAGATGAGCCAACGGTCCCTGACCTGCTGAACGTCTGAATCAGCAAGCGTCGTGAAATATGGTCCGACTTCACCAAAAAGAGGGACTGGATGGTCGCGGGCGAAACTGTCCACTTGCCAAATTTTGGTTCGGTTTTCAGATGGCCGGACTAGCATCTTCGCGTCGCGGTCACTGTTGACCCTGTCGGGTGGGACTTCTTTATCGCCAGCACCCTCGTAGGCCGGGCGGTGTCGGATGCGCCACCCAGAGCAGTGCGCCTAGGGCTTCGGCCTTACTCAAGAAAACCGGCTTGAAGGGAGGCGCCGCGAGAAAGGCTGAACTTCAACGTGTCGGTGGGCGGGGAACTGACCCTTCCCTTTGGCCGGGAAGACGTTGGAGATTCCCACCCCCGATTGGCCTTCGATGTTCTCGGGGGCGTCATCGCGGGTTCAGTTCGCGTATTCGCATATATGTGTGATCTGGCGACAGTTGCGCCCCCGGCCACCCATAAACATTGACCGGTTCGGCGCGCGGTGGTGTGCTGATCAACTAGGACAAACAAGGCCATAGGGAGGACGCTTGCCATGACAATAAGCAAAAAACTCGATCGGTTTGCCACAGGCGCGGCGCTGGTGATGGCGGTCGGAATGATGCCGCAAATTGCGACGGCCGAAGTGACGCTCAAGGTTGCAGATACTTTCCCGCCGGGCCACTATATCGTCGAAACCGGCACCACCTACTGGATGGACCGCGTAACCGAGCTGACCGATGGCGAGGTCAAGTTTCAGTACTTCGGCGCCGGTCAGTTGGGTTCACTGCGCGATATGTTCTCGATGGTGCAGACAGGTGTGGTGGACATCGGCTATGTTCCGCCCGCCTATAACGGGGGCACGATGCCGCTGGCAGGCGTCCACACGCTTCCTGGCCTTTTCTCGCAGAGCATTGTCGGGACGCCCGCTTTTTTCGAAACGGTAACATCGGATCCGATCCTGGAGAACGACTTCCTAGCCAATGGGATGCGCCCGGTCTGGGGCGTAATGACGTCAACCTACAACCTGTTCACCCGCGACAAGGATGTTGACGGCCTTGAGGACATCGAAGGGCTGAAGCTGAAAACCATTGCCGGGAACATGGCGGCATCGGTCGAGGCCCTGGGTGGCGCGCCAGTCGACATTCCCAGCCCGGAAACCTATCAGGCCATCCGCACCGGCACCGTGGACGGCACGATCTTTCCCACCACCAGCGTCTATTCCTACAAGCTTGACGAGGTGATCGATACCGCCGTGCTGGGGCTGGATGTCTTTGTGTATTGGGCCCCATACGTGATCCGCGAGGAGGTCTGGCAAGGGCTTTCGCCAGAGCACCAGCAGGCAATTCAACAGGCGTCCCAGGAGGCGATGCAACGTGTTGCCGAAGAAACCGACCGATCGGCCGCCGAGCTTGAGGACAAGATGCGAGAAAGCGGTATCGAGGTTATCATCCTGGACGATGCGCAGCGCGAACAGGTCAAAGCGGCCACGGCACCGGTCTTCGATACCTGGGTTGCCGGCCTCGAAGAGCGTGGCCTGCCCGCGGGAGACGTGCTGGAGATGTTCCGCGCGAACATCGAAAAGCATCAAACACAGTAGGGCGGCGTGAACGTGACCCCGCATGATCTTGGTCCCGAACGGGACGCCATGCAGTCGCCGAGAGTTGGACTGCATGGCCCGCTGGGCCGAGCGATGGACCGGATGGATACCTGGATGAACTGGCTATCGCGTGCGGCGATGGTATTCATGCTGGTGCTGATCCTCATACAGGTCTTCACGCGCTATATCCTGAATGACCCGATCCAAGGGGTCATCGGCGCTACGGAACTGTACCTGATGCCCATCATCGTGTTCGGAAGCCTGAGCTATCTTGAAATGTATGATGGCCATGTGCGAGTGGGGATACTGTTTGATGCTCTGCCCGAATTGCTGCGGGCCGGCTTCAACGTAGTCTTGCGATTGGCGGCGGCCGCGTTTTTTGCGCTGATCTGTTACGGTGCCTCGCGCGAGGCGCTCAAGGCGTGGGACTTCGGATATCGCACATCCGGCGACATCGACGCGCCTCTCGTCACCACCCTTGTGATTGCGCCGATTGGCTGCGTGCTGATCGTTCTGCGTCTTCTCGTGAATGCGGCGGGTGACGTTCAGCACCTTCGCGGCGCTTCGGATCGGACTGGCTGAGCATGGAATTTCTCGCACCTGTGTCGCTATTGCTGGCGGGGCTTCTCGTCGTCGGGATGCCGATAGGTTTTGCCATGGGCATCGCGGGCACCGTCGGCCTTTATCTGATCGGCGGGCTCAACCTGGCGCTCGGCATTCTCTCAGTCGCCCCGTATCGTAACACTGCCTCCTGGCTGCTGACCGCGATTCCCTTGTTCATCCTGATGGCCGAGATCCTGTCGGCCAGCCGGATCTCTTCGGACATGTTCCGCGCCGCCAACAAATGGGTGGGCCATTTGCCCGGAGGTCTGGCGGTCGCCACAGTATTCACCAGCGCAGGTTTCGGGGCGGTTTCCGGCTCATCCACCGCGGCCACGGCAACGATGGCGCGCACCGTCGCGCCTGAAGCCGAAAGATACGGCTATGACCGTGGCATGATCGTGGGCACCGTGGCGGCGGCCGGAACGCTGTCGATCATGATCCCGCCTTCGGTTGTGCTCATGGTCTACGGCATCATCACCGAAACTTCGATTGGCGGGCTGTTCATCGCCGGCATCCTGCCCGGTCTCATTACCGCGCTCAGCTTTGCCGGTATCACGATGATCTGGGCGACGCTGAACAGCGATTTGGCACCGCCGGTGCAAAGCCACGGTTGGCGCGAGCGGTTTGCGTCGCTGCGCGACATCTGGCCAGTGGTTCTGCTGTTCGTCTTCGTCGTGGCCGGGATCTATTCGGGCGCAGTTACCGTGACCGAGGCTGCTGCGGTAGGCTGTTTCGGCGCGATTGTGATTGCCGCCGTGATGCTCAGACGCATGGGCTGGCGAGATTTCATGGGGGCGCTCGAACGTACTACTCGCCCGACTGCAATGATCTTCACCATAATCATCGGGGCGCACATTTTTGGGTATTTTGTCACCCTGACCATGGCACCGCAGGCGCTGGTCTCTTACGTGCAAGGGCTTGAGATCGGGCCGGGTGTGGTGATTCTCATACTGATCGTGATCTACATCCTGCTGGGCTGCGTGATGGATCAGCTGGCGATCCTGATCCTGACTATGCCGATCGTCTTTCCGATGGTCATGGAGCTTGGCTATTCGTCGATCTGGTTCGGCATTCTGGTCACGAAAACGGTCGAAATCGGGCTGATCACGCCGCCCATCGGGATGAACGTCTTCGTCGCAAGCTCTATCACCGGCGTCCCGCTCAAGCGGGTCTTCGCCGGGGTCCTGCCATTCGTGCTGGCCGAGTTCGCGGTTTTGGCCCTGATCGCATTCTTTCCCGAGATCGTGACCGTGTTTTCGGGCGAATACTGACAACCTGAAGGAGCGTAATTTGGAACTGGGACTGAAGGACAAGGTGGCCATCGTCACCGGCTCGGGTCGCGGGATCGGCGCGGTGACCTCGCGTGCGCTGGCCGAAGAGGGGGCCAAGGTCGTGATCACCGATATCGACCCCGAAACCACAGAGACCAGTTGCGCCGCACTGGTGGCGGACGGATACAACGCAATCGGTGTGGTCTGCGATGTCACGCAGGAAGCGCAGGTTGAAACCCTCGTTGCGCGCACGGTCGAGGAATTCGGCGCCGTCCACATCCTGGTAAACAACGCCGGCTTTCCGCGCGACAACTACATCACCAAGATGCCCGAACAGGACTGGGATGCCGTCGTCGGAGTGATTTTGAAGGGTGCCTACAACTGTTCGCGCGCCGTGGTGCCGCATTTCATGGAGCAGAACTGGGGCCGCGTGGTCAACATATCTTCGCGCGCCTATCTCGGAAATCCGGGGCAGACCAATTATGCGGCGGCCAAGGCCGGGATCATTGGGTTCACCCGGGCACTCGGGATGGAGCAGGGGCGCTTCAATGTCACCGTCAATGCCATCGCGCCGGGTTTCATCGCCACCGACATGATCGAGTCGCTTCCCAATTATGATCGGATCAAGTCGCGCGCGCTGGCGATGAACACCGTGCCGCGTCTGGGCACCGAGCGCGACATCGCCAACGGCGTGGTCTTCCTGGCCTCGGATGCGGCGGAGTTCATCTCGGGCGAGACGCTTCACATCACCGGGGGGCGGTATGGCTGACCACGTCGCGCCATCCGCCGATGGCCAGGAGCAGGAGACGCGGATGCTGCGAGACAGCATCCGAGGCTTCATGGCACGCGAGTTGACCGAGGCGCGCATCGCCGAATGCGAGGCGGCGGGCGAGCTGCCCTGGGAGATGGTGGGCGAGTTGCGCCAGTTCGGCTATCTTGGTGGGCTTCTGCCCGAAGAGGCCGGTGGCTACGGCCTCAGCTATCGCACATGGGCGATGATGATGGAGGAGGCAGGGTACCGCTGGCTGTCGCTTCGGGTCCTGTTGAACACCGTCAATATCGTCGCCGCGCTGCTGCACCATCTGGGCGACGCGCGGCAGAAAGAAAAATGGCTGAAGCCCGTCATGGCCGGGGAAATGCCGGTCTGGGTCGGGATCACCGAACCCGACCACGGATCGGATGTCGCCTCGGTCCAGACCCGCGCCGAGGACAAGGGCGACCACTGGCTCCTCAACGGCAGCAAACTGTGGACCACGAACGGCGTTCACGGACGGGTCGGCATCCTTGTCGCGCGGACGTTCTCCGAGGGCTGTGATGGCGATCTGAGCCTGTTTATCGTGGACCCCTATGAAACCCGGTTCGACGCCTCGTGCGTGGGCACGATGTTCATCAAGGCCACCGCGACATCGGAACTGGCCTTTCACAACGCGAGGGTGCCAAAGGAAAACCTGCTCGGTCCGGCGGGCAAGGGCCTCAAGGCGATTCTCACGGGCCTGAACTATGGCCGGCTCAATGTGGCGGCAGGGGCAGTGGGCGCGGCGCAGCGGTCGCTGGACCTGTCCACCGATTACGTCAAGGCGCGCAAGCAGTTTGGCAACGTGATCGGAAGTTATCAACTGGTCCAGAAGTTGATCGTCGACATGACAATACGCACCGAAGCGGCCCGCGCCCTGACTGACCGTGCGGCACGGGCATTGGACGCTGGCCTGCCCGGGCGCAAGGAATGCTCGATCGCGAAGCTCTATGCCAGCGAGGCCGCGCATGAGGTCGCCTCGATGGCGCTGCAGGCGCACGGTGGGCTGGGCTATTCGACCGATTACCCGATCGAGCGGTTGTTTCGCGACACGCGCGGCGGGCTGATCCCCGAGGGCACATCGGAAGTTCAGACATTGATCATAGGGCGCGAGGTTCTCGGGATCTCGGCTTTTACCTGATTGAGGAGAGGCCCATGCCAATGACCTTTCTCCATTCGCTCAGGCTGAACGCACGGCGGTTCCCCATGAAACCGGCGGTGGTGTTCGAGGGCCGCAGCCAGAGTTATGCGGACCTCCTTGACCAGGTGGAACGGATGATGGCGTTGCTGGCGCGGCGCGGCATCGGACCGAGCGACAAGGTTGCGGTGATCTCGGAAAACCACCCCGATTTCCTTGCTGCCTATGTGGCGGTGACGGGGATAGGCGCGATCCCGGCACCGATCAATTATCGCATAGCCCCCGAGATAATGGCCGATGTGGTCGCCCGCTCGGACAGCAGGATCCTGTTGCTGGGCGAGGTCGCGCTGGATTATGCCGGTTTGTTCCGCACCGAGGTGAGCGACATCATCGCCGTGGGTGAAGTCGCGGAAGGCGCGCAGGGGCTGCCGCGGCTGTCGGACCTGCTGGCAGAAACCCCGCGCGATCCGCCGCAAGGCCAGGACGGCACAACGATCATGCTGCACACCTCGGGGACCACCGGACAACCCAAGGGCGCGCTGCGCAGCCTCTTCGGCATGGAAGAACGTGCCATCGAGCAGTGTTTCCGGCCCGACGACCGCGCGCTTTCGGCGCTGCCGATCTGCCTGTCGGCGGGTTGCACCTACACGCTGCTGCCGCTTTATCTGGGGGCCAGCGTCTATCTGATGCGCCGCTTTGACGGCGCCGAGGCGTTGCGGCTGATCGAAACGGAGCGGCTCACCGCCACCATGCTGCTGCCGGCCATGCTTCAGCGGATGGTCGAGGTTGAGGGCTTCGCCAGCGCCGACCTGTCGTCGCTGCGCACGCTGCAATCGGGTGGCGGCGAGATGTATCCCGACCTCAAGCGTGTCGCACTGGACAAGTTTGGCGATGCGCTGATGATCTATGCCGCCTCCAGCGAGGCGGGTCCCTACGCCAACCTCACCGCTGAGGATCTGCGCCGCAACATGTCGGGCAACTGCGTCGGCCGGCCCTTCTTCGGGGTCGATCTGAAGATCCTGGACGACGATGGAATCGAGGTGCCGCAGGGAGAGGTGGGCGAGATCTGCACCCGCAGTGAAAGCCGTTATGACGGCTATTACAAGGACGAGGCGCTGACCGCCGACACCCGGCGCGGCGACTATCTGACCGTGGGCGATCTGGGTCGGATCGACGCCGAGGGGTTGCTCTGGTTCACCGGTCGCAAGCGCGACATCATCAAAAGCGGTGGCATCAACATATACGCCCCCGAAGTAGAGGAAGCGCTGGCCGGCCACCCGGCGATCGCCGAGGCGCATTGCATCGGCCTGCCCGATCCGCGCTGGACCGAGGCGATTTGTGCCGTGATCGTGCCCGCGCCGGACGCGCAGTTGACCGAAGCCGATGTGATCGCCCATGCCGAGACCCGGCTTGACAGTTACAAGCGCCCGCGCCGCGTGGTGTTCATGGCAGCGGTGCCGCGCAACCTGACCGGCCGCGTGCTCAAAGCCGAACTCAAGGAGGCAGTGCTGGCGCTGCCGGAGGAGGAGAAAAGCCGATGACCCGACCCGACCTTTCAGCCCTGACGGGCCAGCAGCTCTACTGGGAGGATCTCAGCGAGGGCGACGTGTTTGACAGTCCCACCCGCACTATCACCGAGGCCGACGTGGCGAATTTTGCCTGCCTCTCGGGCGATTTCAACCGGCTGCACGTCGATGCCGAATATGCCGCCGACTCGGCCTTCGGCCAGCGTATCGCGCACGGGCTTCTGGTGGTGTCGGTGATGTCGGGGCTGACCACGCGGATGCTGATGAACAGCTTCCTCGAACCTTCGCTTCTGGGGCTTCTGGACATGCAGTGCCGGTTTCCGAAACCTACCTTCATCGGCGACACGATCGGGGTGCGCGTCACCGTGGCCGAGAAGCGCGAAACCTCGAAACCCGAACGCGGCATCCTGTCGTTCCGGCGCGAGGCCATCAACCAGCGCGGCGATACCGTGGTAGAAGGGGTCTGGAAACTGCTCGTGCGGCGCGCACCGCAAGGTGCCTGAGCCGGTGGTCGCCCGCGCTTTCCCCGATCTCTCGCGGCTCTTGTCGCCACGCAGCGTGGCGATCCTGGGGGCCAGTGAACGCCCCAGAAGCGTGGGCAGCGACACCTTGCTGAACCTTGCCGAGCATTCCGACTTTGAGGGAGAGATCTTCCCGGTCAATCCCGGGCGTGAAAAGGTTCATGGCCTGCGCGCCTACCGCGCAATGTCGGCCTTGCCCGACCCCGTTGATGTGGCGGTGGTGTGCCTCCCGGCTGATGCGGTGATCGAAGCCCTGCGCGATTGCGCGGCTGCTGGAACGGGGTTTGCGGTGGTCTTCACCTCCGGCTTTGGCGAAACCGGGGATGAGGGCCGTGCCGCTGAGGCCGAGATGGCCGAAATCGCCCGGCAGAGCGGGATGCGCATCTATGGGCCAAACTCGCCAGGGCTGAGCAATATCAACCGCCGCCTCGGGCTGACCTTCTCACCGGTGTTCAAGAACGACACGTTGGGCGGCGGCATCGGGCTTGTCACCCAGGGCGGCGGGCTTGGCCGCGCGTTCATCCAGGCCAGCGAGCGGGGTATCGGCGTTGGCCTTTGGTGCTCTACCGGCAACGAGGCCGACCTGACCATGGCCGATATCATGCACCACATGGTGGGCGATCCCGACATAAAGGTAATCGCCCTTCTCGCTGAAGGCTTTCGCGACGGGCCGCGCTTTCTGGCTGCTGCCCGCGCCGCCGCCCGCGCGGGCAAGCCGGTGGTGGCGATGAAGGTGGGCAAGTCTGATTATGGCGTTGCTGCCACCCGTTCGCATACCGCCGCGCTTGCCGGATCGGCGGCGGTCACCTCGGCACTGTTCCGCCAGCATGGCATCGTCGAGGTCGACGATCTGGACGAATTGACCGACACGGCTGCGCTGTTCGAGCGCGCGGGCATCGCCCGACGCAGAGGCATTTGCGTTTATTCATTCTCGGGCGGCACCGCGGCGCTCGCCGCCGACATGGTGGGCAGCGCCGGGCTGACCCTGTCTGAACTGGCCCCCGATACCCGCGACGGGCTGCGCGCACTGGCGCCGTCCTATGCGGCGGTCGAAAACCCGGTGGACCTGACGACCCAGGTCTTCACCCAGGACACGCTCAACCGCGACTGCCTGTCGCTGGTGGCGCACGATCCGGCCACTGATGTGGTGCTCCTGCCGATCCCCGCCAACTACGGCCCGATCACCGACAGATCCGCAGACGATATGGTTGCGTTGGCGCAAGAGAGCCCGGCGCTGCTCCTGCCGGTCTGGATGAGCGGGTATCGCGCTGCGGGTTATGGCACGTTGAACGCGGCAGGGCTGGCACCCTTCCGCAGCCTCGGCAAGGCGGTGACAGCGCTGAAGCGGCTGATCTGGCGCGGTGACTGGAGCCCCGCAAGCACCGACACCCCGTCGCTGCCCGCCCTTCCGCCCGGCGAACTGGACGAGGCTGCGGCCAAGGCAGCGCTGGCCACCCTTGGCCTGACAGTGCCTGAAGGCCGGGTTGTCACCAGTGCCCAACAGGCCGGCGAGGCGGCGTGCGGGATCGGCTTTCCGGTGGTGCTCAAGGCGCTGGTGCCCGGCCTTCTGCACAAAACAGAAGCCGGGGCCGTGGCCGTCGGTCTGATGGATGAGGAGGCGTTGGCAGCGGCCTGGGAAGCGATGACAACGTCGCTTGCAACGAAGGGACACAGGCTGGATCGCGCTCTGGTCGAGCGCATGGAACAGGGGCCCGGGGTTGAGGTGATGGCGGGATTGCACAGCGATCCGGTGTTCGGCCCGGTGGTGAGTTTCGGCCTCGGCGGCGTGATGGTTGAAGCGCTTTCTGACGTCACGCACCGCGCCGCGCCCTTTGGCCGCGAGGAGGCGTTGGCGATGATCGGCGAGATCCGGGGCCGCGCACTGCTGTGTCCGCTGCGCGGCCGCCCCGGCGCCGATCTGAACGCGCTGGCCGATCTTCTGGTCACCCTGTCCACCCTCGGTGCGCGCGGCGACATCGCGGAGATGGATCTCAATCCGGTGCGCGCCGGTCCGGCGGGTGCCACGGTGCTCGATGCGGTGATCCTGCGCGCTCCGACCGACACAGAAGGAATGGCAAGACAATGACGGTAAAGACGGACATCGGTTTCACCACCCGCGACCGCATCTACGTGCGCGGGCGCGATCTTGCCGATGACATCCTCGGCAAGATGGATTTCATCGACATGATCTATTTCACCGCCATGGGAAAGGAGCCGGATGCCCGTACCCGCGCGATGACCAACGCGATCATCGTTACTGTCACCGATCACGGCCTTACCCCCAGCGCCATCGCTGCGCGCATGACCATCCTCGGCGCGCCGGAATCGCTTCAGGGTGCCGTAGCCGCAGGTTTGCTGGGCGCGGGGAACCATTTTCTCGGCACCATGCAGAACGCCGCCGCCTTTACCCGCGACGAGATCGGCGAGCTGACCGACGACGACGATGACGCGGCCTATGCTGCCCGCGCACAAGAGGTTGTGCGCGCGTTTCGTGCCGCGCGCCGCATTGTGCCGGGCCTCGGCCATCCGATCCACGTCGAGGGCGACCCCCGCACGCCGGTTCTGCGGCGCATCGCCGGCGAGAACGGGTTCGACGGGCGGCATTGGCGCTTTATGGCTGCCGTCGAAACCGCCGCGCAAAACGAATATGGCCGCCAGCTGCCCATAAATGCCGCTGGCGCGGTCGGGGCCACCGTCTCGGACATGGGGCTTGCCCCAATCTGGGCGCGCGCCTTCGCACTGATCGGACGGTCGGCCGGGCTTCTGGCGCATCTGATGGAGGAACTCGAAAATCCGCAGGGGCAAAAGATCTGGGACATGATCCTGGAACAGGACGACTCGGCGGAATGCGCCGGAATCGCTGACCCAGCGCGCGCAGACCGAAAGGTAGAAAGAAAATGACTGGCACCACACCGCTTTCGGGGCTTCGCGTCCTCGATCTGACCGAGCTTCTGCCCGGGCCCTATGCCACCCAGCAACTGGCCGAGATGGGGGCCGAGGTCATCAAGGTCGAGCGTCCTGGGGGAGACGCCGCGCGCGTCATGTTCCCTGGCCTCTTCGCGGCGGTGAACCGCGACAAGAAAAGCATCGTCCTGAACCTCAAGGACGACGCCGACCGCGCGGCTTTCCTGCGGCTGGCCAAGCGGGCGGATGTGGTTATCGAAGGCTATCGCCCCGGTGTCACCACGCGGTTGGGAATCGACTACGAGACGCTTTCAGCGATCAACCCCGGCCTCGTCTACTGCTCGGTCAGCGGATACGGCCAGACTGGCCCGGCGCGCGACTGGCCTGGGCATGATCTGAACTACGCGGCAATGGCGGGCGCGGTGGCGATCTCGGGCGCACCCGATGGGCCGCCCGCCTATACCACCGGTGTGCCGATCGGCGATCTGTCGGCGGCCATGTATGCCATCATCACTATCCTGGCCGCGTTGCGCGCACGCGACGCCACGGGCCGTGGACAGTATCTGGATGTGTCGATCACCGATGCGCTGACCAGCTGGGTCGCGCCCCGCTACGGTGTGTGGGACGCCGCTCGCCGCGCCGGGCGCGAGGTCACAAAGGCCGACATATTGCGCCGGGCTGCCTACGGCATCTTCCAGACATCAGACGGGAAGTTCATCACCATCGGGGCGATTGAAACTCATTTTTTCCGCCGGCTGGTCCGGGCCACGGGCCTGACCGGTTTTGATGATACCAGACTTGATGATTTCGCGGTACGAACGGCCAGCACCGATGACATCCAGGCCGCGCTAGCGCCGTTGATTGCAGAAAGACCTTTCGCGCATTGGGCAAGAGTATTCCAAGCCGAGGACGTACCCTTTGCCCCAGTCAACACTCTCAACGACCTGGCGAGCGATCCGCATCTGAAGGCGCGCGGAATGGTGCGCGCGGCTGGCGAGGCGCAGGTGTTGGCCTTTCCGGTGCCGATGGAGGGGATGGGCGATCCGGCCGGGCAGGTCCCGGAGGTGGGCGAGCATCAGGCCGAGATACTGGCGCAAATCGAAGACCTGGAGTGAAGACCGATGCAGTTCGAACTGGAAGACTGGCAGGAAACTGCCCGGCGCAGTTTCCGCAAGTATCTCGACGTCGAGGTGGCGCCGCTGGTCGAAGAAAATGAGGATGCCCACCGTTTGCCGCCCCCCGAGGTCTTGCAGAAGATGGGCGAATTCGGCCTGTTGGGCGGCCTTTTGCCAGAAGAACAAGGTGGCGCGGGACTTGATTATCTGACCTATTGCACGCTCCTGTGCGAGCTGTCTCAGGTGTGGCCGTCGCTGCGCAGCATCGTCAGCACGTCGAACCTTGTCCTTATGATGGTCGCGCAGCGTGGCACGCGAAAACAGCAGGAAAGATGGCTGAGCGACCTGGTTTCAGGCCGCAAGACAGCCTTTTTCGCGCTGACCGAGCCGAACGTCGGTTCGGACGCCAGCAACGTCGAAACGCGCGCCCGACGCGACGGCGACGGTTGGCGGCTGAACGGGCGCAAGCTTTATATTTCAAACGGGACCAGGGCCGATCTGGGGGTGGTTTTCGCGCGGTCGGGCGAAGGCGAGAGCGCGGGCGTTTCTGCCTTCGTGGTCGAGGCGGGCACGGCAGGGTTTTCTACCCGCGAGGTCCGCAGCATGGGCATGAACTCATGCCCTCTTGGCGAGTTGCTGTTCGAGGACGTGTTGCTGCCCGCAGATCACCTGATCGGCGCCGAGGGCGAGGCGTTCGCCATCGCCAAGCATTACTTAAATGTGGGTCGCTGTTTCGTTTCCTTCACCTGTCTCGGCCTGTCAATTGCAGCCTATGAGGCGGCGCTGCGCTATGCGGGCGAGCGAGAACAGTTCGGACGTAAGATCGGAGGGTTTCAGCTGGTACAACAGATGATCGCTGAAATGATGACTGGCGTGGAAACCTCGCGGCTGCTGGCCTGCCGCGCCGCCGACGCACTGGATCGTGGGGCGCCGGATCGCGGCCGGGCCTGTTCCATGGCCAAGCGCCACAATTCCGACACGGCACTGCGGGTTTGCGAGACCGCCTTGCAGGTGCACGGCGGGGCCGGCTACACCCGTGATTTCCCGGTCGAACGCTACTATCGCGATGTGCGACATCTCACGATTGCTGAAGGCACCAACCAGCTTCAGGCGCTGCTTCTGGCGCAGGGGGCTTTGGGCATCTCGGCCCTGCGGGGCTGACTGCCTTGCCCCCCGGCCCGAGGCAAAGCCTGGATCGAACTGCGTAACGCCGTTGGGCGGGAACGATCATGAAGTGGCTGCACTGTCTGTGCCGTTCCCGCCCGGGCGTGTTTCAGAACGCATTCAGGCCCGTCAGGTTGCGCCCAATGACCAGCTTCTGGATCTCGGTCGTTCCGTCCGGGATTGGCATTACCTTGGCATTGCGGAAGTGCCGTTCGACGGGAAACTCCTTTGTGATGCCGTTGCCGCCGTGGATCTGCACGGCCTTGCCGGCGATTTCGACAGCCATTTCCGTCGCATACCATTTCGCCATCGAGGTCTGGGTGTCGCAACGCACCCCCAGATCCAGAAGTTGCAGCCCGCGCTGACACAACAGGCGCGCGGCATCCAGGTGCGTGGCCATATCGGCCAGATAGCCCTGGATCAACTGGTGCCCGCCGATCGGCTTGCCATGCTGTTCGCGATCTTGTGCATATTTGACGGCACATTCCAGTGCCGCCTGGGCAATGCCAATGCTGGTCAGGCCGACAAACACGCGTGCGCTTTCAAACAGCTTCAAAGTCTGGAACAGGCCCCCGCCTGCATTACCGAGAACATGTTCGGCGGTGGTTTCGGCCCGGTCGAAAAACAATTCGCAGGTCGATGCACCAACAAGCCCCAGCTTGCGCAATTCGCGGCTTTCGTATCCGCCGGTGTCACGGTCGACGATGACCATGGAAATACCGTCGTCCAGATTGCAGACAACGATGGCGAAATCCGACTGGGCCCCATTGGAAATCCAGAGCTTCTGGCCGGTGACGAAAATCTTGTCGCCCTCGCGGTCTGCGCGGGTCTTGACCTCGCGCACGTTCGAGCCGACCTCTGGTTCGGAAATACACGTGGCACAGATCCGTTCACTGCGCAGGAGCGGCTTCAGATAGGCTTCTTTCTGCGCCGCATTTCCCAGAAGGTTGACCGCAAACACGGCGTGGCCTTGGATCAGGACCGCAATTGCCAGATCTGCCCATATCCGAGCCAGTTCCTCGTAAAGGATGCCATAGGTCATGCGGTCGATTCCGGCACCGCCGTCTTCCTCGGGGATCAGGCCGCTGATCAGCCCGAATTCCTCGACCTTGGCGAACAGGGACTTCAGCGTTTTCGCATCGGGCGGGTGTCCGAGGTCTTCGTATTTCTCGGCCAGCGGAGCGAACTCTGCCTCGGCCATCTTGCGGAAGTTCTCCAGCAACATGCGTTGCTCGTCTGTATAGATTGCCTGAGCGGCGGCGATCACGTTTTCCATAATTCTTTTCCTTGTTTCAGCGGCCGAGAATGGTGACACATGCGGCAGCTTCTTCTACCCCGTGCAAGCCCCCACCGTTTTCGGCGATGGCGTTCTGCGCCCCTTCGACCTGACGCGCGCCGGCTTCGCCGCGCAGTTGCGTAACCAGTTCAAAGACCTGCCCGATACCGGTGGCCCCGACCGGGTGGCCCTTGGATTCCAATCCGCCTGAGGGGTTCACCGGAATGCGTCCGCCGATCTTTGTGTCGCCGCGCAAGCTGGCCGGGCCGCCCTCACCGAATTCGACAAACCCGAGGTTCTCGATCTGGATTACTTCACCGACGGCGGTGGCGTCATGCACTTCGGCAACCGACATATCTTCGGGGCCGAGCCCGGCCTGTTCATAGGCCTGAAGCGCGGCCAGCCGGGTCAGGTGGTTCTTGTAATCTTCCGGCGGACGGTCGGTGCCCGAGCGCAAGATCGCGGCCTTGACCTTGATCGCGCGAGCGGGATCGAGCCCCAGCCGTTTGAGGCCCTCGCCCGTACAAAGCACCGCCGCCGCGGCACCGTCCGAGATCGGGGCGCACATCGGCAGCGTTAGCGGATAGGTGATGGGCGGGGCGGCCAGAACCTGATCGACACTCATTACATCGCGGTACTGCGCCAGCGGGTTATGTGCGGAATGTGCGTGGTTCTTGGCGGCGACGGCGGCGAACTGTTCCTGCGTGGTGCCAAAGGTTTTCATGTGCAACCGCGCGAAGCCTGCGTAGACATCCATGAACACACTGTAGGGCTTGGGCGATTTCGATCCTTCGGGTTCCTCGACTCCGGCACCCAGATCGGCCAGGCGCTGCGCGACCTCGTCGCCGTTGCTGACGTCCCAGCCGCTGTCGAAGGCCGAAAACATCAACGCGCGGTCGTCGGAATACATCTTTTCGGCGCCTACGGCGAGGCAGCAATCGCCATTGCCCGCCTTGAGAAAATCCACCGCCAGTTTGAACCCGGTCGAGGCGCTGGCACAGGCGTTTTCGACATTCACCACCGGAATGCCCTGAATGCCCATCTCGCGTAGCGCGATCTCGCCCCGTATCATGTGCTGGCCTTCCATGTGGCCCTGCACCGCGTTCGAGAAGAACGCGCCGTCGATGCGATCAGCCGTAACTCCGGCGTCTGAAAGGGCGGCGGCGACGGCCTCGCCGGTCATGGCCTTGATGGTTTTGTCCCGGAATTTTCCGAACGGCGTCATCCCGATGCCAACGACGTAAATGTCCTGCATCGTTTGTCCTCCTGATCTAGTATCCGCGAAACTGCGGTTTTCTCTTTTCATTGAACGCCGACAGGCCCTCGTGCATGTCCCAGGACCGCATGTGCGCGCGCAGGTTCAGCATCTCTTCGGCCAGGGCGGCGGTTTCGTCCACGTCCATTGATCGGTTGGCAACCGCCTTCATACGGCGCAAGACCGCCGGGCTTTTGTCTGCCAGTCTGTCGGTAAAGGTCTGCACCGCGTTGCGCAGGTTTTCGTCCGCGACGACCTTGTTGACCAGCCCCCAGTCCATCATGTCCCGCGCCGAAACGTTCTCGCCCGAGAACAACAGGTATTTCGCGCGGTTCAGGCCAATCCTGCGCGGCAGGATCGCCGCACCGCCTGCTCCGGGAAAGACCCCGAAATTGGAGTGTGCGTCGCCCAACTGGGCGCTTTCGGCGGCAAAGACCAGATCGCAGGCCATCACCATTTCCAGACCGCCCGCCATGGCCAGCCCGTTCACGGCGGCGATCACGGGTTTGGGGCCATGTCGCATCAGTCCAAACGTGTGATCGACAAGATCAAGCAGATCTGGCTCGCCCGGTGCATGTTTGGCGCCAGCAACTTCTTTCAGATCGGCACCGGCGCAGAACGCCCGCCCCGAACCGGTCAGGACAATTGTGCGAACCGCATCGTCGGCCAGAGCGGCCTCCAGCGCGGCCGCGATCTCTCGCAACATCTGCGTTGACATCGCGTTGAGCTGTTCGGTGCGCTGAAAGGTAATCCATTCAGTTTTTGCCACCCGCTCAACAAATAGCGTCTGCCTTGCTTCATTCATTACAAGCTCCTGATTAATAAAGGAATTTTGGTTTTTCGCCTTGCCTTTTGCGGCCATCTGCGCTGCACTGGCGCGGACCCGCACGCGGACAAAACAAGAGCTGGAGACTGATATGAGCAATGCACCCCTGACCGGTCTGAGGATTCTCAGCCTTGCCGAACAATTTCCCGGTCCCTATGCGACAATGCTGTTGTCCGACATGGGGGCCGAGGTGATCATGATCGAACGTCCGGGCATCGGTGATCCGGCCCGGCAGTTTCCGCCGTTGTTCCGGGCTCTGAACCGGGGCAAGCGAAGCGTCGCGCTGGATCTGAAATCGGCCGAGGGGCTGGCACGGTTTCGCGAACTGGCCAAGGTTTCGGATGTTATCGTCGAAGGGTTCCGCCCTGGAAAGCTCGCGGCCTTGGGCGCCGGGTTCGAGGACATGCGTGGCGTCAACCCGCGGCTCGTCTACGTGTCGATTTCGGGCTATGGGCAGGACGGCCCCTATCGTGACCGTGCCGGCCACGACCTGAGCTACGAAGGCGTTGGCGGCCTGCTGGCCGATCAGGCCGATGCGGGGCAACCGGGCCCTGTTCCGGCGATCCCCCTCGCGGATGTGGGCGCGGCGTTGTTCGCGGCGGTCGCAATCTTGTCGGCGGTCGTATCGTGCCAGCGGACGGGACAGGGGCGTTTCGTGGACGTGTCCATGTCGGACGCTGTGGTTTCGATGTTGACGGCATTCCTTGTTCCGGCGGCCAACGGCACACCGCTGGGCGAGTTCATCGCCGAGCCGGGCTACGGCGTGTTCACCTGCAAGGACGGCAAGCTCATGACCTTGTCCATCGCGCATGAGGACTGGTTCTGGCAACCGTTCTGCGATGTGATCGACAGAGCGGATCTTGCGCCGTTGACAGGCCGCGACCGTGTCGCCCGCAAGGACGCGCTCCGCGAAGAGATCGCGGCGGTTCTGGTCGGCAAGACGCGCGCCGAATGGGGCGATCTTCTGGACAAGGCGGGCGTGCCTTGGGGTCCGGTCAATTCCCTGGTCGAAACGCTGGACGACCCCCATGTGCGTGCGCGACAGTTGCTGCGCACGATCGCGCATGACAGCGGCAGGACCGAGACGTTCCTTGTCCAGCCTCTGAAGTTCGATGGTTTCGAGACCGCAGCCCCTGACCTGCCACCAGAGCTTGGCGCAGACAATGACAGCGTTCTTTCGGACAGCGCCAGCTAGAGGCGGCTTCCGTCCGATGTCGGCTTTAGCAGGCAAAGGAATACCCGCCATTCACCGGATAGGTCTGTCCGGTGATCCAGCTGGCGGCATCCGAGCAGAGAAACAGGATCATTCCGGCGGGATCTTCCGGCTCGCCCAGACGGCGGATCACATATTGCGACAATGCCCGCTTCTCGGTCTCTGCATCCGGGATCAGGTCGGCAACAGCCGGCGTTCTCGTTCCCCCCAGGGCGACGCAATTCGCGGTGATCCCGAACCGGCCACCCGCCTTGGCGATGGCCCGCATGAAGCCTGCCGCACCGGCCTTGGCTCCGGAATAAACCGCCAGATGCGGCTCGCCGACGCGACCGGCGTCGGAAATGACGGTCACGATGCGCCCATAGTCACCTTTGACCATCAAGGGCATGGCGTGTCGGGTGCAGTTCAGAACCCCATCGAAATTGGTCGCCATCCAGCGGCGCCATTCAGTGGGATCCGACTCCCAAAACGGGACAAGATCGTCAAGACGCGATGTCGGCCCGGCGTTGCCTGCATTGTTGACCAGAATATCCACGCCGCCGAAGGCGTTCTGAGCCTCGGCAAACGCCGCGCCGACCGCGTCGAAATCCGACACATCGAACGCGAGCGGCAGCGCCTTTGCACCGGCTGCCTCCACTTCCGCGGCAACGCTTTCGGCCCGTTCGGCGTGAAAATCGTTGACGACGACGGCACCGGCCCCGTGTTCAGCCAGATAAAGCGCGACTTGCCGGCCCACGCCCTGACCCGCTCCGGTTACAAATGCGGTACGCCCCTTGATGGATAGCAGTTCACTCATTGTCGTTCCTTTCCTATCCCAGCCATCTTTTGCGGCGGCGATAGTGTTTGATGTCGCGATAACTTTTGCGCTCGCCCGAGGCGGTGACACCGAGATAAAATTCCTTGATGTCCTCGTTGTCAGCGAGCTTGTCTGCCGGGCCGTCCATCACGATACGGCCATTTTCCATCACATAGGCGTAGTCGGCGATCGACAGTGCAGCAGCGCTGTTCTGTTCGACCAGGAAAAAGGTCGTGCCTTCTGATTTGAGCTGCTTGAGCACTTCAAAGACATCCCGGATCATCATCGGGGCCAGACCCAGGGACGGCTCGTCAATCGCGATGATCTTGGGCTTGGCCATCATGGCCCGGCCAATCAGCAGCAGTTGTTGTTCGCCACCAGACATAAATCCGGCGGTGCGTTTGCGCAGATCCGCAAGACGCGGCATGAGGGTATAAACATGATCCAGCCGGTTTTTTAGCTCGGCGGCGTTGGGCACCATGTGCCCGCCGACGATCAGGTTTTGCTCTGATGTCAGATGGCGAAGGACGCGCCGTCCTTCCATTACATGGATCAGGCCGTTCTTCACAACCTTCGAGGCTTCCATGTTCTGAACGGGGGTTCCGTCCAGAACGATGGACCCTGCCGAAACGGTTCCATCCTCGGATTTGAGCGTTCCCGAGATGGCCTTGAGCGTCGTGCTTTTGCCCGCGCCATTGCCACCGAGCAGAGCAACACATTGACCTTCACTGACTGTCATAGACACGCCTTTGAGCGCCAGGATGACGTCGGAATAGGTCACTTCTACATTGTTGAGTTCCAGCATGGTCATATTGCCCGGGGCCAAGGATCTGGACGGGCGCCGCGACTGCGGCGCCCGGATTAATTCACCACTTCTGAACGTCAGGAACGTCGACGCCGGTCGCTTCGATGGTGATCTTGCCATCTTTGACAGTGCCCACATTCACCTTGAGACCTTCCAAAGGGAAAGGCGCATCGGGAGTGAACGTGAGGGATGGAAGAAAGCCGTGGGTTTCTTCGGTCGTGATCGGCCCGGCAAAAAGCGCCTCGCGTACCATCTCTCCGGTCAGGCCCTCGGCACCGTTCGCCTCGATCGCGTGATCGATCACGGTCACGACAAAAAGACCTTGAGACACGCCCATTGCGGTCACGACGTTCCAGGGCGCCTTGAGTTCATGATCCGCAACCAGTGTTTCATAGAATTGCCGCGCGGGAGTGTCTTCATCGGCTGCGATCGCCATGCCGTAGGCTTCAAAGTCGCCCTCCAGTTGATCAAGCCCGCCAAGCGCGCCGCCCGAGGCCGGAAGCCCGTTATGCGAACTCATCATGATCGGGATGCTCGAACCGTTGGCCTGCAGTCCACGTTTCGCCGCAACCACGATAGAAGTGTTCGTCTGGATGACCAGCGCCTCGGCCCTGGCCCGCACGACGCGGCGCATTTGCCCCGTCAGATCGGTCGGTTGCACTTCGGTATAGATGACCTCGACGAGGTCAATCTCCTCGGGGTGCTCTTCGGCATAGAGTTCGAGGCCCTTTGCCATATCGACATAGGCAGGCGAGGCCTCGGAAGCCAGGATCGCGACCTTAAGCGGACCGTCTCCACCTCGCTGTTCACGCATCCAGTTCAGAAAGCCGGCACTCTCGTGCGAATAGGTCGGACGCGGGTTGAAAATCCAGGAATCCGGTTTCCAGGCAAAACCGTAGCTGGCCGTGGCCATGAACATCGGAATCTTGTCTTCCGGCAGGCGTTCGGAAAGTGCGGCAACGTCAGGCCCGCCAAGGCCGACGACCGCAATCGGATCCAGTTCCGATTTGATCCCGGGCCAGAGGCTTGCCACCTGTGCCGCGTCATAGCGGGTTTCGTAGTTCTTGTAGTTCAGCGAAACGCCAAGTTCCTTGCCCCGGGTTTCATTCCACCAGGTGAACACGGCCTCGCGTCCGCCCGCCAGAACGGGCATGATGTCAGCATAGGGGCCGGAAAAGTCCGACAGCAGGGCGAGATTATAGGTTGTCTCCGCCTGCGCTTTCAAAGGCATAGATGCCGCAACAGCGATGGCACACGCCGCCAGCAGGCCGCGGAGGCCTTGTTTCGTTTGGAAAGTCATATTCTTCCTCCCAGGTTAAGAGCCGCTCTATTTTTTCAGTAGGGAAACGGCCAGATACGATAAGATGATTTCATTATGTTCCAGCGGTGCATCAGCCCCTTGGGTTCGAGGATCATGAACAATGCGATCACGCCGCCAAGAACGACATTCATGCCGGCGAACACGATGTCACCGCCAAGGAATGATACCGAGTCGGCAATATTGGGGCCGACCGTCGCGATGATTTCCTGGATGATGCGGATAATGAAGACACCGACCAGGGCTCCCACGATTGATCCCATCCCGCCGACGATGATCATCGCGACAAAGAAGATCGAGTGAAACAGGGTGAACTGGTCCACCCCCACGAAGCGGATCAGATAGGCCCACAGCGCCCCGCCGACACCCGCATAGAAAGCGCCGATCAGGAAGGCATTCGCCTTGGTGGCCGCGACATTGATCCCCATGATACCTGCGGCCACGTCATCATCCCTGACCGCCACGAAGGCACGGCCAAAGCGTGACCGCACGATCCCGAACGCGCCCGCGACCATGATCGCGGTGACCGCAAAATTCATGTAGAACTGCGCAGTTTCGCCAACGAAGCGCAGCCCGAAAAGTTCTGCGGGCGGCACGGTGATGCCGTTTGATCCACCCATCCAGGTTGACGGCAGGTTTAATACGGCAAAGTGGAACAGGAACTGTGCCGCAATCGTGGTCAGAGCCAGATAAAACCCCTTGATCCGCGCCGCGGTCAAACCAAAGAGGAAGCCGAATAGCGCAGCCGAGAGGCCGGCCAGAGGAATCGTCAACAAGATTGTAAGGCCGGTCTTCGAGGCCAGTATCGAGGCCGTATAGGCCCCGACCCCCATGAAAGCCGCCTGACCCAGGTTGATCTGGCCCGCATAGCCGGTGCAGATCTGAAGCCCTACGGCAATGACGGCGCTGATCATCATCATGTTCAGGATAGCGATGATACGCCCGCTTACCAGATAAGGCGCTAACAACAGTAAAGCCATGAACAAGACGAGGGCAAGCACCTGCCAGCGCGTTCGGATAATACGTCTGTCACTGCGATAGCTTGTCGGGAAAATGCCGGAGGGATCCATGGATTACACCCGCTCGATTGTGCGCCAGCCGAACAGGCCGGTCGGCCGGATCAGCAGAATGGCAAGCATGATGATGTATGGCACGACACTGCCGAGCGAGCCACCGATCAACGGGTCAAGATAGTTGGTGGTCAGGCTCTGGGCGATTCCGATGATCACGCCCGCTAGGATAAGCCCGCCGATGGATTCCAACCCGGCAAACAGCGCCACCGGCAGGGCCGCGAACCCGATATCCGAGGCCAGGAAAGTCAGCGATTTGCCGCTGAGAAAGATCATTGCACCGATCGTGGACAGGATTGCCCCAAGCACCCAGGCAAAGGCAATCGAGCCCTTCACTGAAATCCCCATCGAAGATGCCACGACGTGATCTTCTGCCACTGCGGTCATCCGCAGGCCCGACCGGGTCCGGTTGAAGAACCACGACAGCCCGACGGCGGCAACAATGGTGATGATCCCGCCCATAAGGAGGTTCATCGGGATCAACATATCGCCGATGAACAACGGTTTCAGCGGGAAAATGATCGGGAAGGGCCGCACAGCGGGACCGAACACAAGCAGCACCAGCCCGCGCAACAGGATCAGCAGGCCGACAGTGACCATGACCATCGAAAAAACCGATTCACCGATCAGCTTTGTCAGAAAAATCCGTTCGATTGCGTACCCGACAAGGCCGGCCAGCACCAGCGAAAGCGGTATCGACAACCAAAGGCTAAGCCCCGCTTGCATCGTTGTGAACCAGACGATGAACCCGCCGATGATCACAAGTTCGCCCTGCGCGAAGTTGAATACCTTGCTGGCGCGGTAAATCACGACAAAGCCCATGGCCACCAGCGAATATAGTAGGCCGATCAAAGCCCCGGTTATGATGTCATTGATGAAATAAACCATCTTCGCCGACCTCCCTTAGGTTTTGGACTGCCGCTTGGCAGCCTTCGATGCGTTTTCGACATCTGATACGCGAACCGTGGCCTTGAGAACGCCTTGACGGCCATCCTGATAGGTCACGGCGATTTCAAGATCGGTCTTGTCATCGCCGCCATAGATCGCTTCGACAAGCTTTGCATATCGTTCCTCCAAAAAGGCCCGCCGGAGTTTCCGGCTGCGGGTCAACTCGCCTTCATCCGGGTCGAGCTCTTTAGGGAAATTCGCAAACCGCGCGATGCGCGAGCCTTCGGGTAGAAGGCCATTGATGCGCGCCACTTCGCCTTTGATAAGCTCCAGAATTTCGGGTTTCTGCGACAGATCGGTGTATGTCGAGAAGCTGATCTTGTTCTCTTCCGCCCAACGACCCAGAACTTCCATGTCGATATTGATAAGCGCGCTGACGAAGTCACGGCTTTCGTCGCCCAGGGTCATGAGATCCTTGATGAAGGGGCTGTAGCGCAACCGCGTTTCGATGAACTGCGGCGGATAGCTGTGCCCGTTTGCCAGGCGGCGCATGTCCTTGACACGATCAAAGAACAAAAGCTCGCCGTCGTCGGTCATGGACACCGCGTCACCGGTCTTGTACCAACCGTCTTCGGTCAGCTCCTCTGCGGTCTTTTCGGGCTTGCCGTGATAGCCGCCGAAGCCCGATCCGCCCCGCACCTGAAGCTCGCTTTCGTCCGAGACTCTGTAGTCCAGCGGTTCGCCGTAGTTCGTGTTGCTTTGCATCCAGCTGCCGCTGGTTTCCAGCTGATAGCTTTCGCCGACATGCGCGGTCAGAAGGCCGATTTCGGTCGCGCCATACACGTTGCGCAGTTTGACGCCCATTGCGTGGAACATGCGAAAGACGTCAGGTGCCATCAGGGCGCCGCCGCTCATTGCGTTTTTGGCCTTACCAAGGCCAAGATTGTCGCGCAGGTGATGCAGCACCAGCGCCTCGGCAAAGGGAAGCTGCAGGCGTGCGGCAAGGCTGGGGCTGCGCCCTTCCAGCCGCTCGACATAAACGTTGCGGCCGACTTTCATACCCCAATTGTACATCGCATTGCGGAACTTGCCCGCACCCAACATCCGGGCCTGGACGATAGAAGCGAGGTTCTCCCACTGGCGCGGGCTGAACACCAGCGCGTCAACCGCCAGTTCGCGAATGTTGGTCAGCACGTCTTCGGGGCCTTCGGGGAAATTGACGACCATGGGCGCGATCAAACCGATCGACAGGCCGAAAATCTGTTCCGTGACCCAGGCGGGGGAAATGTAGGTCAGGTATTCCGTGCCTGGCGCGATTTCGATTGCCCCCATCACCCGCGAGCAATTGTCGAACAGGTAGCGATGGCTGATGACAACGCCCTTGGGTTTTCCCGTGGTCCCGGAGGTATAGGACAGCAAGGCGGTATCGTCCGCCCGCCCGCGTTTGACGTGTTCTTCAAATCTGGCAGGCTCTTTGGCGTGGATCTGACGTCCAGCCGCGCTCACACTTTCAAAGGAATGCAACAGGGGATGATCATAGCCCCAGAGGCCGGAATCATCCCAGTAAACGATCGCCAGGGCACCCGGGTATTTGCCCGCGATCTCGATGCATTTATCGACTTGCTCCTGATCCTGCGCCAGAAAAATCCGCGTTTGCGAGTCTTCGGCCAGATACAGAATCTCTTCGGCGTTCTGATCCGGATAGACGGACAGGACTTTGCCGCCCAATGACTGGACGGCGTATTCAGCCCAGAAATGTTCGGGTTCGTTTTCGCCGATCATCATGACGGAATCGCCCGCCGACAGGCCCAGGTTCTCCAGCCCAAGCGCCAGGGCACGAACCCTGTCAAGCACATCGGCCCAGGTGAATTCACGCCAGATGCCAAGGCGCTTGTGGCGTTCGGCGAGGTCGTTCGGCGAGGAGATTGCACGCGCGAGCAACACCTGTGGCAGGGTTTCGCTATGTGTCACTGCCGGGTCTGAATAGACCATTGCTGTTCTTTGTTTGACCATCCCGCTACCCCAGATATGCCTTTATGACAGCCGGGTCCTTCTGGATTTCTTCCGGGGTGCCTTCGGCGATCACCCGCCCGAAATCCAACACCACAATCCGGTCGGCAAGGTCCATAACCACGCCCATGTCGTGCTCGACCAGAACCACTGGAATCTTGCGCGCTTCGCGCACATCGAGAATGAAGCGCGCGAGGTCTTCTTTCTCTTCCGAGTTCATACCGGCCATCGGTTCATCCATCAGCAGGATCGACGGTTCCTGCGCCAATGCACGGCCCAGATCGACACGTTTGCGCAGCCCGTACCCCAACGTGCCCACGGGCCGGTTGCGGATTGCCTCGATCTCCAGAAAGTCGATGATCTCTTCGGCGGCTTCGCGATGTTCCGATTCCTCGCGCATTACGGGACCGAATTGGAAAAAAGCCTGGATCACATTCGATTTCATCAGCATGTGACGGCCGATCATGATGTTTTCCACCACGGTCTGCCCGGCAAAAAGATGGGTGCCCTGAAACGTCCGCGCCAAACCGCGCCGGGCGATCTGGTCAACACGCAGGCCGGTCACGTCCTGACCAGACAATTCGACACGGCCTTTCTGCGGACGGTAGAAGCCCGCAGTAACGTTAAGGAGTGATGTTTTTCCGGCACCGTTCGGGCCGATGATCGCAAGCAATTCATCGTCGTTTACAGAGATGCTCACATCGTCGAGCGCCGTCACGCCGCCAAATTTCAAAGTTGCACCACGCACCGCAAGCGGCGATGAGACGATCCCGCCATTCGTAGTCATGATGCAGCCCGTGCCTTTTCCCGACACGTCATGGAGTCGCGCACAGCCCTACCGTAGGGTTGTCCGTTGAGAACGAGTTTTCCTCGCATCGTTTCTCCTCCCACCTCTTTGTTCAGAGGTTTGCCTGGGCTATTTACCAAGTCTCCCCGCACAACCTAACAGATGTTAGAAAATTTGGTCAACAACTGAATTCGCCACCGAAGAAACCGATCAGACAGCCGCGTATTCTGCGGAGAAGCTTCGAAGACCGTTTTGATCCTGACACCAGACTGTCCCGGAGGTTTCGGTCCCTTCATTGTGCAGTTGCAATTCGCAGGGCAGGGTCAGCGGAGCGAGACCCCGGAAGGAAAACCGGTGGGGCGCCGTCTTCAACGCATCCGCCGCCAGGTTCAGAAGCAGCGTTGCCTGCAAAGGGCCATGTACAACAAGCCCGGAATAGGCTTCGATTTCGGTGGCGTAGACGTTGTCATAGTGGATGCGATGGGCATTGAACGTCAGCGCCGAATAGCGAAACAGCAGCACAGGATCCGGAGCAAGGCGCGATCTGAGCGTGGTGGGGTCTGCCGCGTCAGGTGCGCTCTTGACCGGGCGGAGCGCGGAAATCTCACGGTAGACAATCGATTGCCGCTCCTGGATACAAAGCCGGTTGCCACTCGAATACTCGTGATCGACGGTCACAAAGACCAACGTTCCGCTGCGGCCCTGCTTGGCCGTTATATCCCCGATCACCGACCGACACGTGACGGTTTCGCCGATATTCAGCGGCGCGACATGCGTAACTTCGCCGCCGGCCCACATGCGCGCGGGCAGCGGTACAGGTGGCAGAAACCCGCCCCTCGCGGCATGGCCGTCTTCTGACAGGGCGGTAGCTGGAACTGCATCAAGTGCCAGACACCAATGAATTCCCAGCGGGACATCACCCGCTCCGCCCCAAAGATGCGGACAGAACGTGGCACGGAATTTGTCGATCAGCCCCTGCGTCAGGACGTCTGCTTTGGTTTCGGTGCGTCCCAGCCAGGGCGCCAGCGCATCTAGGTCGATCTCACTCATGGTCGCGGCCTCAGAAGGATCGCGGCATACCCAGGATATGCTCGCCGACATAGGACAGGATCAGGTTGGTCGAGATCGGGGCCACCTGATACAGCCGGGCCTCGCGGAATTTGCGCTCGACATCGTATTCCCGCGCGAAACCGAAGCCGCCATGGGTCTGGATGCAGGCATTGGCCGCTTCCCAGCTGGCTTCCGAAGCCAGCAGCTTGGCCATATTCGCCTGCGCCCCACAATCCAGCCCGGCATCGAAACGTCTGCAGGCCTCAAAGCGCATCAGATTGGCGGCCTCTATGTTCACATAGGACCTGGCGATGGGGAATTGCACGCCCTGGTTCTGGCCGATGGGACGGTCGAAGACCACGCGGTCGCCGGCATAGGCGCGGGCCTTGTCAACGAACCAGTATCCATCACCGATACATTCCGCTGCAATCAGCGTCCGTTCGGCGTTCAGCCCGTCAAGAATATGGTAAAACCCGCGCCCTTCGGTCCCGATCAGGTTTTCAGCGGGGATTTCGAGGTTGTCGAAAAACACTTCATTGGTTTCGTGGCCCGGCATATTGGCGATGGGGCGGACCTCCATACCGTTGCCGATTGCCTCTTTCAGATCGACCATAAAGATCGACAGGCCCTGCGACTTTTTCTTGACCTCGTTCAGAGGCGTGGTGCGGGCCAGAAGGATCATCAGGTCAGAATGCTGGATGCGGCTGATCCAGACCTTCTGGCCATTGATCTCATACCGGTCACCCTTCTTGACTGCGGTGGTCTTCAGTTTGGTGGTGTCAGTTCCGGTTGTCGGTTCGGTCACGGCCATGGATTGCAGGCGCAAATCGCCACTGGCGATGCCGGGCAGGTACTTCTGCTTTTGCGCGTCCGAGCCGTGCCGCAACAGCGTGCCCATATTGTACATCTGGCCGTGGAAGTGACCGGCATTGGCACCACAGCGGTTTGCCTCTTCCATGACGATTGAGGCTTCGGTCAGGCCTAGGCCCGAGCCGCCATATTCCTCGGGGATCATCGCCGCCAGCCAGCCTTCACGGGTCAGCGCATCGACGAATTCCTCGGGGTAGGTTTCGTTTTCGCCGAACTTGCGATGATATTCTGGCGGAAACTGCGCGCAAAGTGCGCGCAAGGCGTCGCGCAGATCGGTGTGAGTGTCTGGGGCTGACGTCTGCATTGGCTACTTCGCTCCTGGTCCCGACGTTTCAAGAATTTCCTGTTCGGCGCGCTGCCACAGCTCATAGGAAATCGGGTTTTCGCTCTCTTCGAGGATATGACCGACCAGACCGATGGCGCGCGCCATGACGCCAAAGCCGCGCACGATCTTCCAGGGGAAGCCGAATTCACAGCAGATTGCACCGATCGCCCCGGTGGCGTTGATCGGCAGCATCTTGCCCGATTTTTCTTCGGCGACGGCCTGAATTTTCTGGATCAACGCGATGTATTCACCGGATTTTCCGTTTTCGGCGGCGATCTGGAACAGGCGCGGCGTGCGCGGATCGACAGGCTTGTGCACCGGATGGCCAAGCCCCGGCACGATGGCCTTGCGGGCGCGGAATTTTTCAACTGTTTCGACGGCAAGCGCATCCAGATCGACACCGGTGCCCAACTTGTCCTGCGGCAGCGCCTCATAAAGCATTTTCGAGGCACCCTCCATCGAACCGACAAAGACGGTGCCAAGCCCACACAGCCCGGCCGCAACGGCCGCCTGAAGCGATTCCGGCGCACCCATGTAAGTCATCCGCGCCGCCAGAGCCGAAGGCGTGATGCCATGTTCGACAAGGGTAATGACGATGGCGTTGAACACCCGGCTTTCCTCGGGCGTGGCTTTCCGTCCCGTCAACTGCAGGAACGCCAGATCGCCGAGGTTCATGTGCCCGAGGATCTCGTTCGGCAGGTCGAGGCCACGCACGCTGATCTTGTCAGAGGTGCTCCAGGCAATATCGGAGCTTATTTTTTCTTTGCGTTTTCCCATTAGACCGGATCCCACGAAAAGACATCCGCCGAAACCTCAAGCGGTGTGAACTGCGATTTGAGCGCGGGAATGGCGCGCTCGGCGATTTCATCAGCGGTCCAGCCCTCGCCGGAATGAACGGAACGCAGGGGGCGGTGCTGATTGAACAGGAAGATCTCGTTCATCCGAACCGCGAAGATTTGTCCCGACACATCCGCCGCTCGGTCGCTCATCAGATAGCAGGCCATGGGCGCGACCTTGGCAGCGGTCATCTTCTTGACTTTCTCGACGCGCTCTTGCTGTTCCGCCGTGTCGGTCTTGATCGATGAGATCATGCGGCTCCAGGCGAAGGGCGCGATACAGTTCGACCGCACGTTCCAGCGCTTGAGATCCAGCGCGACCGATTTCGAAAAGGCAGCGATGCCCAGCTTGGCGGCGGAGTAATTCGCTTGGGCAAAGTTGCCGATCAGCCCCGAGGTCGAAGTCATGTGCACCAGCGCGCCGCCCTCCTGTTCTCGGAAATAGTCGGCCGCCGCGCGGCTGGTATTGAAGGCGCCGTACAGGTGGACCTTCACCACCGCGTCGAAATCCTCGTATGTCATCTTGTGGAAGAACCCGTCACGCAGGATGCCGGCGTTGTTCACCACCGCGTCGATACGGCCGAATTCCTTGACACCGGTCTCGATCATGGCGCGCGCGGCGTCGGGATCGGTGACGTTGCCGCCATCGGCGATCGCGTCGCCCCCTGCGGCCTTGATTTCTTCGACGACCTTCTGCGCTGCGGTTTCTGTCTGGCCTGTGCCTTTCAGAGATGCGCCCAGATCGTTGACCACCACGGCGGCACCTTCGGCGGCTGCCATCAAGGCGATGTCACGCCCGATGCCACCGCCAGCTCCGGTGACCAGAACCACCTTTCCGTCAAGTGCCTTTGTCATCTTCTTCCCTCCTCAGCTCGCCTTGCGATATTTGTCCAGGCCGCCGGTATGCATGACCCGGCCCATAAGCGGTGCGGCGATAATCTCTTCGGCTTTGCGGGCCGCTTCAGTCAGTTTGTCCAGATCGATGCCGGTTTCGATGCCCAGTTCGTGACACAGGAACACCGCATCCTCGGTGCAGACATTGCCTGCAGCACGCGCGTGGCCGTGGCCCGCGAAAGGACAGCCGCCAAGCCCGGCGACCGAGCTTTCAAACATGTCCACGCCCATTGACAGGGCAGCATGGACATTGGCGATCCCGAGGCCCCGGGTGTCATGGATGTGCATGCCGATGCGCGCCTCGGGCGCCAGTTCGCGCAGTGCGCCGATCATACGTTTGACCGCCTCGGGGTTGCCCCAGCCCATGGTGTCGGCGACCACAAGGATCGGCACCGGGATATCCTCTTCTTCGCAAAGCTGAAGAATGAAGCGGAAATCGTCCAGAATGCGTTCTTGCGGGATGGGACCTTCGAGGTTGCAGCCAAAGGCCGTCATCACATAGGCGGCGTCGACCGTATATCCCTCTTCCTTGTAAAGACGAACCCAGTCGCGTTGTTTTTCCCGCATGTCTGCGGACGAACAATTGTTGTTCGATTGGGCAAATGCCTCGGATGGATAGAACAGCAGACGCGGGTCGATATCGACCTCATGCGCCGTCAGGGCCTTGCGAAACCCCTTGTCGTTCAGCCAGAGCGACGTGTAATTCACGCCCGGCTTGCGTTTGATACGCTTGAACAGTTCACCGGTATCGGCCATTTGCGGCACGTATTGCGGACTGACAAAGCTGCCGACCTGAATGCGTTTCAGGCCGGTTTCGCTGAGCATGTCGATCAGTTCGATGCGCTCTTCGATCGGATAGATCTTCTTTTCGATCTGAAACCCCTCACGCGGGCCTTCTTCACGAAACTCGACGAATTTGGGAAAGTCGCTCATCTCATCACTCCTCGGATGGTAGTATCTCGGCGATGACCTGGCCGCGATCGACCATGTCCCCATTCGAGACGGAAATGTTGCTGGCGATCCCCGCTGCGGTGGCGCGGATCGAGATTTCAAGTTTCATGGATTCCATGACCGCGAGCACATCGCCTTCGGCCACGGTCTGCCCGTCTGCAACCTTGACCTCGACAATCATGCCGGTCAGCGGTGAGGCCACAGCCCGATCCGCCGCCGCATCGCCGCCCGCAAAGTCAAGCGGGGCTGCTGGACGGAAAACAAGGCGGCCTTCGGGCGTGTCCATTTCGATCACGCCAGCGTGGCGGCGCGCGGCGAGCACAAAGATGGACTCACCTTCCGCGACGCGCCAGCTACCGGGCGAAATTTCACGCACGGCGAGGATGATCCTGGTGCCGTCTTCTGCGATCACGGCGTATCGGTCCCCGGATTTGACAGGGCCGACGCGCAGTTCTTCGGATGCACCGGTCGTGTCGGTCAATGTTACGCGCTGTCCCGCTTCAAGCGGGTCACCGCCCAGGCCAAGCCGCCAGCCAGTGAACGTGGAAAGATTGGTCCAAGGGTCCGCGCATGGGTCACGCCGGTCGGACGCCACGAAGAGAACGGCAGCGGCGGCTTTCCACAACTCGGGGCGCGCAAGGGCGGGGGGGGACGTCAGTGCGTCAAGCCTGCCGTCGATCCAGCGTGTATGAACCTGCATCTGTTCGAATTCGGGATTGCGCGCCAGTGCTTTCAAAAAGGCGCGGTTGGTTTGCACACCCTCAACTGCGACGTGATCCAAGGCTGTCGCCAGCCGCGCCAAGGCGGTTTCCCGGTCCGGCGCATGCACAATCAGTTTGGCGATCATCGGATCATAGAAAGGCGTCACTGCGTCGCCTTCTTCGACACCGCTGTCAATGCGCAAACCTTCCGGCAGGCTGAGCGTGGTCAAGGTGCCGGTTGAGGGGGCGAACTGCATCGCCGGGTCTTCGGCGTAAAGCCGCGCCTCGACCGCGTGGCCATTGATCTTGAGGTCATCTTGCATCAGGCCAAGGCCCGCGCCTTCTGCAATGCGCAGGTGAAGCGCAACGAGGTCCAGCCCGGTGATCGCCTCGGTGACGGGGTGCTCCACCTGAATACGGGGGTTCACCTCGAGAAAGAAATACTCGTCCCCTGCAACCAGAAACTCCACCGTGCCGAGGCCGCGATAGTCAAGCGTTTCACCCAGGCGCACCGCGTCATGCGCGATCTCGTCCAGCAGCGCGCGGGGCAAGCCCCAAGCCGGAGCTTCTTCGATGACCTTCTGGTGGCGGCGCTGAAGCGTGCAATCACGTTCGAACAGGTGCACCACGTGCCCCTTGCCATCACCCGCGATCTGCACTTCGACATGGCGCGCTTCTGGCAGGAAACGTTCCAGCAACAGCCCTTCGGAGCCAAAGGTGGATTTCGCCTCGCGCAGGGCGCCTTCGATGTCTTCCACAAGCGTGGCCTCATCGGTGACAAGCCGCTGGCCGCGCCCGCCACCGCCGCCGACGGCCTTGAGCAGAACGGGCAGGCCCATTGCGCGGACTTCATCGGCGATCTCTTGGGGATCGGACCGCGCGCCTTCAGCGCCCGAAATAACCGGAACGCTGGCGGCAATGGCCGCCTCTTTGGCGCTGGCCTTGTCGCCGAAACGGTCAAGCGTGTCCGGCGTTGGCCCCATGAAGATCATGCCGGCGGCCTCGACCGCACGGGCAAAATCGGAGTTCTCGGCCAGAAAGCCATAACCGGGATGGATCGCATCCGCGCCGACCGATTTCGCGGCGGCAATCACCGCGTCGATCTTCAGATAGCTCTCGGACGCCGGTCCGGCGCCGATGCAGACTGATTGCCCGATCTCGCGGACGTGCAGGGCATTGGCGTCGGCTTCGGAATGCACGCCAACAGGGGTGATACCGCTGGCCCGCGCGGTATGCGCGATCCGGCAGGCAATTTCGCCGCGATTGGCGATCAGAAGCGTCTTGATTTTCATGATACGCTCCTCACATCCTGAACACGCCGAAATTGGTTTCGGCCTTGGGTCTGCGCGAGGTCACATCCAGCATGAGCGCCATGACATCGCGGGTTTCACAAGGCTCGATCACGCTGTCGATCCAGAGGTTAGAGGCAAAATTGTAAGCACCTTGAAAATCCTCGTATTCCTTGCGGATGGGCGCCTTGAAGGCTTCCTCCTCTTCGGGGGTCCAGCTTTTGCCTTCGCGTTCGTTGATCTGTGCGCGGACCTGCGCCAGCACGCTGGCGGCCTGTTCCGGCCCCATGATCGCTGACCGGCCCGTTGGCCAGGCGAACATCGCGTCTGGCTGGAACGGGCGGCCCAGCATTGCCAGGTATCCCGCCCCGTAAGATCCGCCGGTGATGATGGTAAACTTTGGCACCCGGGCCGAAGACATGGCCGTGATCATCTTGGCACCCGCCTTGGCGATGCCCATCTGTTCGACCTCGCGGCCAACCATGAAGCCGTTCACATCCGCCAGAAACAGCAGCGGAATATCGCGCTGGACGCAGAGGTTGATGAAATGCGTCGCCTTCAACGCGGCCTCGACGAACAGCACGCCGGTATTGGCGAGAATGCCCACTTCGTGGCCGTGGATCCGGCCCCAGCCGGTCATGATCGTGTCACCATAAAGCGGCTTGAACTCGTGGAAATCGCTGTCATCCACCAGCCGTGCGACAATCTCGCGGTTGTCGGTTGGCACCTTGGGGTCGCGGCTGACGATGCCGTAGATTTCCTCGACCGGATAGGCGGGCGCGCGCGGCGTCTTGGGCGTCTTGCGGGGCAGGGGTTTTTCGCCCAGATGGCTGACGATCTCGCGGGTGATGGCCAGCGCGTGGGCGTCATCCTCGGCAAGATGATCGGTCACACCCGACACGGACGAGTGCATCTTGCCGCCGCCCAGTTCTTCGGCATCCACCTTTTCGCCGGTGGCAGCAAAGGTCAGTTCCGGCCCGCCAAGATACATGAAGCCCTGGCCACGCACGATCACCACCTCATCGCAGAGCGCGGGAATATAGGCACCGCCAGCGGTGCAAGGCCCCATGACGACAGCGATCTGCGGCACCCCGTCACCGGACATGCCGATCTGCTGGTGAAAGATCGATCCGAACTGCCCCTCATCGGGGAAAATGTTTTCCTGATCCGGTAGGAAAGCACCGCCGGAATCCACCAGCGTGATAACCGGAAGACGGTTTTTCCAGGCAATTTTCTGGGCACGTACGTGCTTGCGCGAGGTCATGCCGAAATAGGTGCCGCCCTTCACGGTGGCATCATTGGCGATGATCATGCACTGGCGACCCTCGATCACACCGATGCCGGTGATGATGCCGCCACCCGGTGGCACGCCATCATATTTGTTCAGCCCGGCAAGCTCCCCGACTTCCAGAAAGGGGGTGCCCGGATCGATCAGCCGTTCGACGCGTTCGCGCGGCAGGATCTTGCCTTTCGACACGTGCCGTTCGCGGGCCTTTTCAGGGCCACCGACACGTTGTTGCAAGCGAAGGGCATGCAGCTCGCCGACTTTGTCGCGATACTGTGTATCGTTTTGCCGGAAGTCATCTGACCCGGTATCGAGCAGGGATTTCATTTTTGTCATGGCAGGTCGGGGTATTCTCTCAGAACAAAGGCAACCTTGGCGGCGCCGGGTTTTTCAAAAGTGTCAGCCGCCACCAGATGGACGTCGGCCTTGAAGACGAGCGCGTCGCGCAGCCGCTGTTCGATTTTCTTCTTGAGGGCGTCGTCATCCGCAGCGTCGCGACCGGGACCGCGCTCGACGATCACCGTCAGCGCGCCCTGCGTGGTATGGCCTTTGAAATCGGCCACGATGCGCATGACGCCGTTGGTGTCCGGCACCATTTCGGTGATGACGCTGTTGATGGCCGACGGGAAAACATTGGCACCGCGCACGATCAGCATGTCGTCGGTCCGGCCTGTGCACCGGATCTTGGGGCCGGTCCGCCCGCAGGAGCATTCGGTGTCGATGACCTCGATATAATCACCTGACCGGAACCGCACCAGCGGACTCGCTTGTCGGCCGATCGCGGTATAGATCATCTCGCCCTGGGCACCCTTCTCCCACGGAATGATCTTGCCGCTTTCGGGGTCGAGCAATTCGGTGATGATGTAGTCCATGTTGACCATATGCATTCCCGACTGGGTGTCGCATTCGGCCCAGTAGGTCACACCCAGATCGGTGCCACCCAGCATTTCAGTGCATTTTGCACCCCAGGCCGCTTCGATCTTGGCGCGAATTGCCGGGATGCCACCACCGGGCTCTCCGCCGACGATCACCTGTTCCACGCCCAGCTCACTGGCCTTGCATCCCAGCACCTCTGGCGCTTTTTCAGCCAGGTGCAGAACGAAATTCGGTGCGCCGACGATGCAGCGCGGACGCGTGTCGGCGCAAGCGCGCAGCAGCCGCTCCGCACCGCCATCCGCCCCCACCGGCACATCGATTGTGCCCATGTACTGCAATCCCTGCATCACGGGGATGCCGCCGACAAAGCCCTTGGCCAGCGAAAACGCGTGCAGCACCATGTCGCCGGGACGCACGCCATTGGCAAAGAAGCATCGCGCTGTCATCTCGTGCCACATTTCGGTATCCGCTTCGGTCAGCGCCACATAGGACGGGCTGCCGGTGGTGCCCGACGAGGCCTGCATCTGAATGATGTCCGCCATCGGCGCGGCGCGGTGTTTGCCGAACGGCGGCTCGGCGGACAGGCTTTCGCGGATCTCGGTCTTGTAGGTATAGGGCAGCTTTTGAAGGTCTTCGATGGTGCGAATATCGTCGAACTCCACGCCGGCCTCGGCGAACTTCTCCTGATAGAAGGTGGAGTTCGTCTTGAGATAGGCCATCTGCGCACGCAGTCGCTCTTCCTGAATGCGGCGGACCTCTTCGAGCGCCGTGCCCTCGATTTCGTGCCAGAAACGATCGTTTACCTTGTCGGCGGTATCCTCCCGCCGGAAGCGCATTCCAAATTGCATGTCGTCCTCCCTGTCGGCCAGCGCGATCAATAAGACCGCGGCAGACCCATGACCTTTTCGCCGATGAAGCTGAGGCACAGTTCGCGGTTCACGGGTGCCGTGCGCAGCAGGCGTACAAGCGGATACATCTCGTATAGTCCCGTATCCTCGGTAAAGCCCGATCCGCCATGCGCCTGCAGCGCGGCATCCACGGCCTCGATCCCGGCTTCGGCGGCGGCATACTTGGCCATATTCGACGAGGCCCCCGCGGGCAGCTTGTTGTCGAATTCCCAGGCCGCGCGTCGGGTCATCAGGCTGGCCATCTCGACCGCTGTGTGCGCCTTGGCCATCGGGTGCTGCACGCCCTGATGCGCGCCGATGGGCTGATCGAAGACATTGCGCTCGGAGGCATAGGCCACCCCCTTGTTCAGCGCGAAGCGGCCGATGCCGCAGCACAAAGCGGCCAGGATGATGCGTTCGGGGTTGAGACTGTCGAACAGGATCGAGAACCCTTCGTCAACCTCGCCGACAACGTCCTCGGGGCCCAGATCGACCTCGTCAAAGAACAGGGTCCACTGTTCTTCGGGCAGGGGGATCGAGATCTTCACCCGCTGCTTGTCGACGCCTTTTTTCTTCAGGTCCACGGCGAACAGCGTAAAGCCGTCGGTCTTGCGGCTGACCTCGGTGTGCGGCTTGGTCCGCGCCACGACCAGACAATAGTCCGATACCTCGGCGCCGGTGATAAAGGTCTTTTCGCCCGACAGGCTGAACCGGTTGCCCCGGCGCTTGGCCAGCGTGGTGGCCTTCATCGTGTTGGATCCGGCCCCCGGTTCGGTGATCGCGAAACAGAACTGGATATCACCGCGGCAGGCGGCCGGCAGCAGTTCCTTCTTGTGGAATTCGCTCCCGTGGCTGGCGATGTGGGCCAGCGACATGGTCGGCCCGACCACCATCATCAGAAGCGGAATGCCGTGATTGGCGGTGCCTTCCATGAACAGGGCCATTTCGGTCATGCCAAGGCCGGCGCCGCCGTATTCCTCGGGCACCATGATGCCCAGAAAGCCGTCATCAGCAATCTGTTTGAACATCTCCTGCGGGAATTCATGCCTGCGCGCGTGGTCCAGCCAATACGCATTGTCGTATTTCTGCGCCAACTGACCGCCGTATTCGTAAATCTGGCGCTGTTCGTCGTTCAAAGTGAATTCCATGTTTCGTCCTCAAACCTTGAATTCAGGGGTGCGCCGGTTCTCGAACGCGTCGAGCCCTTCGGCGACGTCATCACTGGGCAGCGCGCGCACGGCGGCGTCACGTTCCAGCCGCATCTGCTGGTCGATGCCCAGGTCCGCGCCTTCCCGTGCCAGCCGCTTCATCTCGGCGATACCCGGACGCGAGCGGGTGGCGATTTTCTGACAGTATTCCAACGCGGCCTGATGCAACTCCACATCCGGCACGATATAGTTGACCAGACCGGCCTCTTTGGCCTCGCCCGCCGCAAGCCAGCGGGCTGAGAACATCAGATCGAGCGCCCGGCGTTGCCCCATCAATCGCGTTAGCCGCTGCGAGCCACCCCAACCGGGAATCAGTCCGAATTGCGCATGCTGATCGCCGAACTGAGCGGTTTCGGCGGCGAAACACACATCGCATGCCAACATCAGTTCGATCCCGCCGGCCAGACACAACCCCTGCACTGCCACCACGACAGGGAGGGAGGAGGTTTCGAGCGCACGCAGGTTGTTCATGCCAAAGGCGATGAAGTGATCCAGCGCGGCGGGATCGTTCAATTTACCTTTCACTTCCACCAGATCGGCGCCGGTGCAAAAGTGCTTGCCCCGCGCCCGGATGAGGATCGCCCGGATATCCGGGTTCGCCTCGAATTCCGAACGCGCGGCAGATATGCGCTCATGCACGTCAAGTGATAGGCAATTGAATTTCTCGGGGCGGGCCAGCTCGATGATGCCGGTGTTGCCCTCGGTCGTGACGATGATGGGATCGTTCATTTCTGAGCTCCCGTCGCCTTCTTGTCATACTGTAGCGCCATCCGTCCGACCTTCTCGCGGGCAATCACCAGCTTCTGGATTTGCGCTGTGCCGTCACCGATCTGCAGGCCGAGCACATCGTTGTAGCGCTGGTGGTGAGGCAGGTCGGTCGTATAGCCGTAATGCCCGTGCAGGATCAGGCACTGGTGCAGGATCTCGCAGGCGGTTTTGGGCAGGTACCATTTGCACATGGCCGCCTCGGACGTATGCGGCAGACCACGGTCGCGCAGATCCAGCGTATAATAGCAAAGCTGGCGCATCATGGTCAGTTGGGTCTCAGCTTCGGCCAGCGGGAAACTGACGCCCTGATACTGTACGATCGGGGCCCCGAAGGCTTCGCGTTCCTGAACGTAGGCCCAGGTTTCATCCACAGACGCTTGCGCGGCACCCAGGCACTCCAGCCCGATCAGTGCGCGGGAATAATCAAACCCGGCCATGATCGTTCCGAAGGCACGGTCCTGTTCGGCCATCATGTTTTCGGCCGGCACGAAGACGTCGTCAAAAAATACCGACCCACGCCCGACGGGCTTGGTGCCGATGTCGTCAAAATGGGTACGCTTGATGCCGTCCTGGTTCAGATCGACGAAAAAGGCGCTGACCCCGCGTGAGCCGCCATCGGGATCGCCGGTGCGGGCAAAGACGACCGCCGCATCGGCCTGACTGGCAAAGCTCATGGATGTCTTTTCACCGTTCAGCCGCCAGCCGTTGCCGGATTTCTCGGCCTTCAGAATCAGGTTTGCCGCATCCGACCCACCACGCGGCTCTGTCAGACCCAGACCAATGACGGCCTCACCCGAAACAACCTTGGGCACCCATTCCGACGCGATGTCGCGGGAGGCGTATTTGGCCACCATTCCGCCCATGAGCGAGCCGAGAAGCTGCACGTAACTTGCGTTGAAATCGGCATAGGCGATCTCTTCGACGATCAGCCCTGACGTGACAGAGCTTTCGCCCAGTCCGCCGAATTCTTCCGGCAGATCGGCCCCGATCAGACCGAGTGCGCCCATCTCCTTGATCAGCGCACGATCAAAGGTATGGCCGCTTGCGCGCTCCTGATAAGTGGGCGCAAGTTTTTCAGTTGCAAAGCGCTTCGCGGTTTCGCGAAACGCCTTCTGATCTTCTGTTGGCTGGAATTGCATCGGTGCTCCTCCCCATGAGCGAAAATTATCTTTCCAAAAATCTAACAAATGTTAGAATACAGATCAAGCACAGTTTTGAGGAGGATGCCCACAATGGAAATTAAGCCAACGGAGAGCTTCGGGACCATGCTCTCGCCCATCCGCGCAGGCCAGCATACATTGCGAAACCGTGTCATCATGGGGTCGATGCACACGCGGTTGGAAACCGAGCCTGACGGCATAGCCAAACAGATCGCGTTTTACGCCGAGCGTGCGCGGGGGGAGGCGGCGATTCTGGTCACCGGCGGGTTTTCCCCCAATGCCGAGGGCATATTCGATCCCGAAGGTCCGCGAATCGACGACCCGGAAGAGGCGCGCAGCCTGCGCCCGATCTGCGAGGCGGTGCAGGCCGAAGGCAGCCTGATCTGCGCGCAACTCCTTCACGCCGGGCGCTATGCAAAGATCGAAGGATGTGTTGCCCCGTCGCCAATCCGGGCACCGATCAACCGTTTCGTGCCGCGTGAAATGACCGAAGCCGATATTTTCCGAACCATCGAGGATTTTGCCGCGGCAGCCGCCAACGCGCAGGCCGCAGGATTCGATGGCGTCGAAATCATGGGGTCCGAGGGATACCTGATTAACGAATTCACCGTTACCCACACCAACAAGCGCGAAGACGACTGGGGCGGAAGCGCCGAGAAGCGCCATCGATTCCCGGTCGAGATCGTGCGCGCAGTACGTGAACGCTGTGGGCCCGACTTTCTGGTCATCTACCGGATTTCGGCGGCCGATCTGGTCGAGGGCGGCGCGCCCGCCGATGAAATCGCGGCACTGGCCCGCAAAATCGAGGCAGCAGGCGCGGATATTCTGAACACCGGCATCGGCTGGCACGAGGCGCGCGTCCCGACGATTGCCTATCCGGTGCCGCGCGGTGCCTGGCGCAAGGCAGCGGCCAACGTGAAAGCGGCGGTATCGATTCCGGTGGTCGCCTCGAACCGAATCAACACACCCGAGCTTGCCGAAGACATCCTTGCCTCTGGCGATGCAGACATGATCTCGATGGCGCGCCCGTTTCTGGCCGATTCGCATTTCGTGAAAAAGACGCGCGAGGGCCGCGCGTACGAGATCAACACCTGCATTGCCTGCAACCAGGCCTGTCTGGATTTCATCTTTTCGGACCGGCCTGTCGGATGCCTGGTTAATCCAAGGGCTGGGCGTGAAACGGAATTCCGGGACACGCTAACCGACGCGCCAAAGAAAGTGGCTGTCGTCGGCGGTGGCGCGGCGGGCCTGGCCACGGCGGCCGAAGCGGCGCGGCTGGGCCATGCTGTCACGCTGTTCGAGGCGCAGGACAAGCTGGGCGGTCAACTGAATCTGGCCCGCGCCGCACCGGGCAAGGACGAATTCGACGAAACCCTTCGGTATTATGCCGGTCAGATGCAGAAACACGGGGTCACGCAGCGTCTGGGACAGCGGGTAGAGGCGAGCGATCTTGAAGGCTTCGACCATGTGGTTGTCGCCACCGGGGTCACGCCGCGCATTCCCGACCTGTCGGGTATCGACCATCACAGCGTCGCGACTTACGCCGAAATTCTGTCCGGCGACCGTGTGGCGGGCGACCGTGTCGTCGTGATGGGGGCAGGGGGCATCGGTCATGATGTGGCCGAATTCCTGGTGACCGAACCCGCCGAGGCCGCCAACACAGACACCTTTTGCGAAACATGGGGCGTGGACCCCGAATTTGTCTCCTCGGGCGCCCTGGCTGGCGATCCATTGGCACCGAAACCGTCGCGACGCAAAGTCGTTATGCTTCAGCGCAAGGCAGCAAAACCGGGGGCGGGGCTTGGAGTTTCAACAGGGTGGATCCTGCGCAACGCGCTGCGCAAACACGGGGTCGAGGCAATGGGCGGCGTGACCTATGACCGCATCGACGATGCGGGGCTGCATATCGTCGCGGACGGAATGCCAAAGGTCATCGCAGCCGATACGATTGTGTTGTGCACCGGCCAGGAGCCGGAAAGCGCCCTGGCCCAAGAGCTTGCCGCCCGCGGTGTCACCGTTACAATGATCGGAGGGGCAAAGGAGGCCGCCGAACTTGATGCTCTGCGCGCCATTGATGAAGGGGTGCGTCTGGCGCAAAGTCTCTGAACCGAAACCCTGGCAAGTGAGGATACCATGCTGACCGACGTCGTCCGTGCAGGGCGCGCTGATCTGTATTCGATCTTTCGAACCCGCGCACAGGATTGCGCGGGTGATCTGGCCATCGAGGACGGCAGCAAGAGACTGACCTACGGCGAATTGCTGGGGCGGGTCGATCGTCTGGCGGCTGTCTTTCTGGCAAGAGGCGTGGCGCCCGGCGACAGGATCGCGATCCTGTCGCACAACCGCTCAGAATACCTTGAGGTCGAACTGGCAGCGGCAGGAATCGGCGCGATCGTCGCTTGCCTGAACTGGCGGCTTGTTCCCGATGAACTGCGGCACTGCATCGATCTGGTCGCGCCGGTGCTCGCGGTTGTCGAACCGGATCTTTCAGAAGCCTATCGGGCCGTCGCGGCGACACCCTGTCTGACCGTCGGGCCAGACCTGGAAACGGCCATTGCCGGGGCCGGGCCGGACCCGCGCACCGGAACCATGGTAGACGATCCAGAGGCCGGTCTGACGATCCTTTACACCTCGGGGACCACGGGCTTGCCCAAGGGGGCGCTCATCAGCCACCGCGCGCATATCGCCCGATCCATGGCTTTTGCGGCACAACTGGCGCTGGATCCCAGCGACGGGTTCATCGCCTGGGCACCGATGTTCCACATGGCGTCCACCGATCATGCGCTGGCGACGATCCTGCGGGGCGGGACCGTGGTGATGGTAGACGGTTTGCAGCCTGCAGTCATCAACGAAGCGCTGTCGCGCCATAGGATCGGCTGGTTCGTGATGATGCCGGGGGCGTTGGACGCCTTTATCGCAGAGCGACGCGCCAACCCCTTGCCGCTGAAGGGGATCAAGGTTTGCGGTGCAATGGCAGATCTGGTGCCGCCGCATCAGATCGCGGAACTGACGGGCCTTCTGGACACACCCTACCTGAATTCTTTCGGGGCTACCGAAACCGGCCTGCCGCCGGGGACCGCCGATCTGATTGCGCCGGGTGTTACCCCGGACCGGCTTTCCAAGCGGATCAGCGCATTTTGCGAGGTTCGGCTGGTCGATCCCGACGACCACGAAGTGCCGGATGGGACGCCAGGCGAAATGGCTGTGCGGGGCCCGACTTTGTTTTCAGGGTACTGGAACGCCGACGACGCCAACGCCCGCGACTTTCGCAACGGCTTTTTCCACATGGGTGACTTGTTCCGGCGCAATGCGGACGGCACGGTCGACTTTGTGGACCGGGCCAAATACTTGATCAAGACGGGCGGCGAGAACGTCTACCCGGCGGAAATCGAGCGTGTCCTTCTATCCCACCCCGGTGTGGTCGATGCCGCGGTGGTGCGGGCATTTGACACGAAATGGGGGGAAAGCCCGGTGGCCTTTGTCGCCTGCAGCAAGGACGGGCCGGATGCCGAGGCGCTGATGAATTTGTGCCGCGAAAACCTCGCTGGCTACAAACGGCCGCGCGAGTTTCTGTTCATCGCGTTCGAGGATTTTCCCAGATCGACCAGCGGCAAGATCCAGCGGCATATCCTCGAAGCCCGGCTCGCAGATTAATTTTCGCTCCGACCCGATCGTCACCCAGCCACGCCGGTTCGCCCCACTAGCGATAAAAGCGTTCCTGTCCTCGTTGCCACGAGCTTTTTATCCCCGCCCTTTGGAGTAACCCCCTGAAAGTGGTCCACCATCTGGGATAGATTGACCCGCGATTGAAGCGCAGCCCTCTGTCGGACCACACGGCTAGGGTTTTCCAGGGGTTTGAGCTCAGGAGGGTTCGTAGATCCCTGAGCCATTCATCAGTGCGATCGGTGGTTTGTTCCTGGTTGCGCTGTGGGGGCAGCAGTAACCCGGCGCATCGCAGGACGGGCATGGACTGCCGGCAATTGCCGGTTGGGGCTGCTGCGGGCCTTCAAGGGAAAGTCGGCGACTATCCGATGTGCGGGACAGAGCAGATGGGGTGGATGGCTCCCGCTCCCGGCGTCGCAATGCGCCATACTGCAGGTGTCAGAATCTGCGATCGAGAGGAGCCACCCCATGCAAGTTACCACCGTCGGCCTCGACCTGGCCAAGAATATCTTTCATGTCCACGGCGTTACTGAAACAGGAGAGGTTGCTTTCAACCGCCCCTTGAGGCGGGCGCAGGTTCTGGCGTTCTTCGAGCGACTGTCGCCCTGCCTTGTCGGTATCGAGGCCTGCGCTTCGAGCCATCATTGGGCGCGGGAGCTTTCGAAACTCGGCCATACCGTCAGGCTGATGCCACCAATGTACGTCAAGCCCTACGTGAAGCGTGGCAAGTCCGATGCGGTCGACGCCGAAGCGATCTGCGAAGCCGTGACACGGCCCAAGATGCGCTTCGTCGAGATCAAATCCGAGGAACAGCAGGCGCTACTGTCCTTGCACCGCGCGCGTGACTTTGTCGTGCGCCAGAGGACGCAGCTGATCAACATGGTCCGCAGCCTTGCAGCGGAGTTCGGGATCACCATCGCTCGGGGCGTCGCGCGCGCCCTCGAGTTCGCCAAGGCAGTCGTCGATGGCAAGCAGTCCCGGCTGCCTGATCTGGCCCAGGACGTTCTGCGCGTCCTCAGCCGGCAGCTGATGGATCTTCACAACCGCCTTGGCTGGTATGAGGCCATGTTGCGCATTCAGGCGCGCCTCAGCCGGCAGGCTCAACTCCTGCAGACCATTCCTGGTGTCGGCCCGGTCACCGCCTCTGCCGTGGCTGCGACGATCGGGTCCGGCCAACAATTCAGGAGTGGCCGCCAGCTCATCGTGGTCGGCATGACGTCGCGTGTCCGACAAGTCGCGACCCATCCCGAGCGTGCCGATCCTTGGCTGACGAAGCTGTTGCAGAGAAAACCCGCAAGGTTGGCGACTGTCGCCATGGCGAACAAGACGGCCCGGGTCATGTGGGCCGTACTGACAAGAGACGAGCCCTACAAACCGCACGCCATATGAGACGGCGCGCGCCCGCGAGATAGCAAGACCAACGATGTGATGGTGTACCATTCAGCCGCAACGATCAGGACGCTCCGACGAATGTCCCGGGCGCCATTGCCCGCAAAGCAGATAGGAACCTGATCTGCGGATCCCATCAGGGCCAGCGGCAATGACCGCGTCAACAGGCCGGACACAAGACCGCTTCTGAACAGGTACACGAGATCATTTACGGCTTGCTATGCGGGAGCCATCCACACAGGACATTCGCCAAGCGACCTCAAACGTCCGGTTCTGTACTGCGGCCCGACAAAACGAGATCAAGTGATCGGCGGTCAGCCGATCGCACCTGTGTAACTGTCTTCTTCGGCCCTCCTGTCTGCATGATCTGGGACAGGTAAGAATTGCGCCGTCTGATGAAGTCACGCAGAAGGGTCGGGTAATCTTCACTGACGGCATTCTTCACTGAAACCCGACGTTCCAGTTCATGTCGCCAGGCCCTTACACGGGCAAGCCCTGTGAAGACGCCAAACTCTCCGATGGCGGCAAAAACGTCGAAATAGCGGAAGACCGGGCCGAATACGACATCGACGAGGCTGAACCGGTGGCCATCGAACCATGGTCCCTCCACAAGCTCCGCGTCCAGCCGAAGGAACTTTGCGCGGAGCGCCGCGACTTCTGCTTCCAACGCTTTATCGTCCGGCGCCGAGTAGAACCCTGCAATGTCGTTTAAGACAGCAGATCCAAATTCAATCCAGGCACGGTGGCGGGCGCGATCGAGAGCGTCGTGCGGATGAAGCGCGTGGGGTTGTGTATCCTCAAGGTATTCGAGAATAACCGCAGATTCGAAAATCGGCGCCCCGTCCACAACCAGGACAGGTGTCTTGCCCAGCGGAGATATGGCAAGAAACCAGTCGGGCTTGTTCGAAAGATCGATGTCAGTTCTCTCGAACGTGACACCTTTCTCAATGAGCGAGATCGCCGCGCGCTGCACATATGGGCAGAGCGCATGGCTAATGAGGTGGAGGCTCATGTTGTCTTTCCCTCCATCTGCACGTTACCGGGCGCGAAGGAAGGGCTGAGGGCGAAACGGCCGTCGCCCAGAAGCCCTTGCACGATGGCAAGCAGCGTCAGATAGGCCGGGTATTCCCACCCGCCGTTCTCGTATCCGAACATCCAGCCGTTTCCTGAGTGAGCCCAGGTCGCTCCGGCCAGGATGGGCACGGTCGCCGACGCGACCCACCGAGCCTGTACGCCGAGGACCAAAAAGGCACCGGCAATCGCCTCTACGGCAAAGACCATATAAGCAAACCAGCCGGGCAGCCCGATCGAAATGAAGAACTGCGCCGTTCCGGGAAGTGTGAAAATGAAGAGCTTGAGAAACAGGCCGTGCGCCAGGAACATGATCCCGAGTGCTATACGGAGCAGGAATATCCCAAATTCTGTGAGGTGCGATTGTGACATGATATGATCCCATATGTCGATGCATTTGCATCTATATATGCCGCGCCATATGTGGTGTCAAGGTTGATGCACTTACATGTACATGATAGGTGCTGGGTATGAACGAGATTGGCCATGCTACTGAGGCCGCCTGGACAGCCCTCATGACTAAAAGCCGCGTTTTGCTTGAGGCTGTCGAATCGTCTCTGAAATCGGCAGGATACCCGCCACTTGCATGGTATGACGCGCTTCTGGAACTCGAGAAGGCAGGCCCGGACGGACTCCGGCCATTCGAACTCAAAGACCGGATTTTGTTACCCCAGTACGGTACATCGCGGTTGCTGAACCGTATGGTGAAAGCAGGGCTGGTGGACCGACAGGACTGCTTGGAAGATGGGCGAGGTCAAAACATCTCTATCTCTGAAAAGGGTAAATCTGTCAGGAGGGCGATGTGGCCGATCTATGAACGGGTTCTGTCGGAAAGGATCGGCGCAAAGCTGAAACCCAAAGACGCCGCTCAATTGGCCACGCTACTCTCAAGGCTCTGAAGTCTCGGTCGACTGACGCGAAACCCGTCTTTGACATTTCACGCAAATCGGCCCTGATTTTTTCACGTTAATTGGCCGACAGCTGCCTATGTCGGTGTGCGATGGGTATTATGGGCTGTTTCGAGTTCTTTTCGCATCCAACAGCCTTCTGCGTGATCGATGATCAATCCCATGGCCTTTATGAATGCATATACGGTGGTCGATCCCACGAATTTGAAGCCAAGCTTTCGTAGGTCTCTGGAAAGGGTCTCGGACGCTGGTAATTTGGACCGCATTTGTGGCAGTGCGTCGTCCTTGGCAGATTCATATAGCCCGATGATTGCGGCGAAGGAGCCTTCCTCTTGGATGACCTCGCAAGTACGGCGAGCGTTGTTGATCACGATTTCGATCTTGCCTCGATGGCGAACAATTCCTTCATCGGCAAGTAGGCGCCCAATGTCGTTGTCGTCAAGGTTCGCAACTTCCCGTAAGTCGAACCCGTCGAAGGCTGAACGAAAGTTCTCGCGCTTGGCCAGAATGGTGCGCCAGCTCAGCCCTGACTGGAAATTCTCAACGCACATTTTCTCAAACAACATTCTGTCATCAACAACGGGCCAACCCCATTCCCGATCATGGTAATCTGGAAACTCCGGCGTGACGGCAGCCCATCTGCACTGTTGCCCTCCATCCGTTCCAATTACGGTTAGCAGCATCAGGCCGCTGCCGCATAAAATTCAACAGAAACCGAACCAGATCCTCCGTTACGATACAGTCTCAGCTTTCCGAAGAACCCGGACGGCGGACAATCGGCGACCGCACTGCTGAAGGCCAACATTGCCGCTTGGCAGGTCTGAACCTGCTGGCGGCGATCTGGATACCGCGCGCGCTCACGGGAAACGGTTAGCCGAGCTCGCAAGCCGCTGGAACAGTTGATCCAGCTGTCCGAATAATCGGCCCGGCCGCCCGGATGCGCCGCGGCCGGGTTGCGCTCAGCCCGCGACCTCGGCCCGCCCGACCAGCGCCATGAGCGTTCCGGTCATCGTTGCGACCAGCTTCTCATCCTCGCCCTTCACGGCATAGGCACGCGCTTCGCAGATGGTCAGAGTCCTTCCCGGCTTCACCACGTCAGCGACGAAGCGAAACCGTTCGCCGTCGGCCGGGTTGAGCAGATTGATCTTGAATTCGGCTGTCAAAACGGCCGCTTCCGCGGGCATCAGCGAAAAGGCCGCGTATCCGCAGGCGCTGTCGAGCGCTGTCGACACTATTCCGGCATGTAAAAAACCATGCTGCTGGGTCAGCGTATCCTGATGTGCCATTTCCAGAACAATGCGGCCGGGCGACAACTCGGCAATGCTGATCCCCAACGTATGCATCACGTGCTGGCGGTTGAAACTGTCATGCACCCTTGCGTCATAGTCGGCGTTTTTCGGTTCGAATCGCGTCATGGCGGGTCTTCCTCTTCGATTTCATTCATTGATGACCACTCTTAGGCGGTCTTTGAGGCGCGCATCTTGTAGCGAAAGGCCAAATCGACTCGTTGCGGACTGAGCGCGCAACGCGCCGGGCGGTTTGCCGGCAAAGGTCCGGCAAGCGGCGGACAAATGAGATTGATCGTAATATCCGGCGTCCAGCGCCAGATCGCTCAGCGGCAGGGTCTGTGACGCAAGCTGCCCGAGAGCCTGACGAAAGCGTCGCGAGGCCGCAAGCCTCCGCCGCGACACGCCGGTTTCCGCCCGCACCTTTCGACGTTCGGTCCGGTCGCTGTACGTTCCGGGTGGCGCGGCAAAGCGCAGGCCTTTCGCGAGGCCGTCAAGCACCGCGACAAGCGCAGGCAGGTCATCCTCCTCGGTCTGTACGCGGCCCAGTTCCAAGGCCAGCATGTCCAGCACTTTGCAGTCCGTCAATCGCTGCGGTCGTGACGACAGTCGCAGCCCGGCCACGACACCCCGGAATGGCCTTGGGCGGGGCGTGAAACAAGGGCGCGGTTCTGCCAGCGAAACGCGTGCCCCGTCGCTGTCGTCGCAGGTTATCGAAAGGGTAAAGAGGTCAGTTGCGAACCGCCCGCTTCCACGACGGCTAAGCACACCGGAATCGCGGAACATGAAAAGGTGGTCGATCTGTGTGACCGCTTCCAGCGGCGGCGCCAGCTTGAGATAGAGCGGCGGCGCCGCTAGGTCACTGAACGAAAGCATCCCGGTTCTCGGCGGCGAAATCAGCAAATCGACGGGCCGGGCGGCCCAACACGTCGCTGACCGTTGTCTCGATGCCGGCAAGGTAGCCCTTGGGCGCGAGGGAGGCCAGTTCGACCATGGCTCCGGCGACCTCATCCTGCATTCCGCCTGCGACCATACCCGCCTTGGCATCTTCGGCCGACAGGGGCGCGCAGGTGACAGTCCGGCCTGTCACCTCGGACAGGAGAGCGGCAATATCTTCTCCGGCAAGGGCTTCGGGCCCGGTCAAACCAAGAGCCTTGCCTTCGTACCCCGGAGCGGTCAGCGCCTCGGCGGCGACATCCGCGATGTCGCGGGCGTCGATCCAGGCCACGGGGCCGCCCAGATCATCGTAGTACACCGCGTCCTTCGCAATGTTGCCGGCCTGCCACAGCAGGTTCTGCATGAAATAGGTCGGCTGAACGAAGGTCCAGTCAAGGCCGCTTTGCTTCAAGAGTTCCTGGGTTTCGGAATGCCATTTGCCGAAGGTCAGCCCCGCCTTGGGCGAGGCGCCAAGCCCGGTCGCCACGACAACATGGCGCACGCCCGCCGCCTTGGCTGCCTCTATCACGTTCGCCTTCCACCGGCGCATGTCCAGATGCGCAGGCGTGACCAGGTATATCTTTTCTGCCCCGTCACAGGCCCGCGCCAGCGCGGCGGGATCGGTGAAATCCGCGGCGACCGCCTCGCATCCCTTGGCCTTGAGCGTGCCAACCTTTGCCGGGTCACTGGTGACAGCGCGCACGGTAGCGCCCTTGGCCAGAAGCGTGTCGACAAGAGGGGCGCCGGTGGTGCCCGTGGCTCCGAATATAGTAATCATTGCTTTTCCTTTCGTAGTTCAGCGATGGGCTGAATGGTTTCAGGGTTGCTGATCGACGACAGATCGCCCGGATTCTCGCCAAGGAAGGCCGCGCGCACGATCCGGCGCATCGTCTTCATGGTGCGGGTCTTGGGCAATGCCTCGACAAAATGGATCTCGCGCGGGCGGAAGGGTTTCGAGACGATCTCTCCGACCCGATCCTTGAGCCGGTCCACGAGGTCCGCGTCCGGCGACACATTTGGTGCCGCCACACAGACGCAGACGACGGCCACGCCCTTGATGTCGTCAGGCGCCGCGATGGCGGCGGCATCAACCACCTCTCCGCTCTCGGTCAGGGCCGCCTCGATCTCGGGCGGGCCGATCCGTTTACCGGCGATGTTCAGCGTGTCGTCCGACCGGCCCAGGATAAACCATGTCCCGTCCGGATCGCAGCGCACCCAGTCGCCGTGCCGCCAGAGGCCGGGGAAGGTGGACCAGTAGGTTTCAAGGTAGCGATCGCGGTCGCCCCAAATGGCCGGGGTCAGCCCCAGAGGCGGCTGGGTAACGACCAGTTCGCCCACCTCGCCCGGCGCGGCTTCGCTGCCGTCCTCGCGCAGCACTTTCGCGCCGACCCCCAGGGCCTGGGCGGAAAATCCGCCGGGCTTGATTTCGTGCAGCACGCTCGATGTCAGGATAGCACCGAACAACTCGGTCCCGCCCGAGATGTTCAGCGGCACCGCGCGGCGGCGGCAGATATGATCCAGTTGCCAGCGCCAGGCGTCCTCGGTCCAAGGTTCCCCGGTCGAGGCGACAATGCGCAGGGGCGACAGGTCGTAGTCTGTCAGCGGCTCGAGCTCCTGCGTCATGAACTGCCGTACCAGGGTTGGCGCCACGCCGAGATGCGTGACCTCCATCTCGGACGCAAGGCGCAAAAGTCTGAACGGATCGCCGGGCATCGATGGTGCGCCTTCAGCAACCACCAGCGTTGAACCCGACAGCAGCACCGACAAAAGGGTGAGCGGTCCCATGACCCATCCCATGTCGGTCATCCACAGGTGCCGGTCATCCTGTTTCATGTCGAGACAAAGCAGGAAATCAGCCGTGGCCTTGGCCTGCACCCCCAAATGGGTATGCACGACGCCTTTGGGCCGCCCGGTGGTGCCCGATGTATAGGCGATAAGGAAGGGATCTTCGGCCTTGACGGGAACAGCGGCGAAATCCGGACTGGCGGCGCCCACGGCTTCGGTCCAGTCGAGATCGCGGGCCGGATTGGCCGCCGCGCCGCCGAACCGTCGCAGGCTGACCACGGTGTGCACCGAAGGCACCTCGGTCAGGGCTTCGGCAAGCGCCGCCTCCATCCAGACCGGCTTGCCTCGCCGGGGTGTGGCATCCGCTGTCAGCACCGCCACGGCACCGGAATCGTTTAGGCGCGAGATGATGGCATGGGGCGCAAAGCCGGAAAACAGCGGTACCGCGACCGCGCCCAGTCGGGCAATACCCAAAAGCGCGGCCTCGATCTCGGGAATCATTGGCATGTAGATGCCCACCGCCTGACCCGGCCGCACCCCGCGGACGGCAAGGGCAGAGGCGACGCGGGAGGCTTCGGCAGCAAGTTCGGAATAGGTCCAGCGGCGGCGACTTCCGTCTTCACCGACCCAGTCGATCGCGACCTTTTCGCCTCGGCCATCGGCAATTCGGGCATCAAGACAGGTTTCCGTAAGATTCAAAGTGCCTCCGACGGCCCATTTGATCGATTCAGGCCCGTCGGAAATATCCCGCAGCACCGTGTGCGGCTTGCTGAACCGAATACCAGCATGGTCAATGATCCGACTCCAGAACCAGTCCGGCTCCTCATTGGCGCGGCGGGCGAGATCCTTGTAGCTGTCGATACCGCAGTCCTTCAGAAAAGCGGTCAGCGTGCTCGAACGTTGAATGTCAGAGTCTGGCCGAAACATTCTTCACCTTTCTACAATGAAAAAGGGCCGCACATAAGGCGCGGCCAGTAGGGGAGGTATCTCTTGGCAGCAGCGCCCTGTGACAAGGGCTGCGACCAACGACTAGCCGTGCATCGACAAGCCGCCTGAAACCGAAATTACTTGGCCTGTGATGAACCCTGCGTCGTCGGATGAAAGAAAACAGATAATGCCGGGATAGTCGGAAGGTTGCCCCAGGCGCTTCATCGGGATCGCCCGCTTGAGACCCTCGGCAATCTTTTCGCCAGCTTCACCTTGCGCGAATTCGGCGAACAAAGGTGTGTCCGTGGGGCCGGGCGCGACAGCGTTCAACTGAACCCCCTTGCGCGCTAGTTCTCGAGCTACGGTCTTTGTAAAGGAAATGATGCCGCCCTTGCAGGCCGAATAGACGGCCTCGCCCGATGATCCGACACGACCCGCGTCGGACGCGATATTCACCACACGGCCGCCGCCGTTCTTTACCATGCCCGGCAGCACCGCGTGGTGCATGTTCAGCGGGCCATAGAGGTTGATGTCGATGACCTTCTTCCAAAGTTCGGCATCGGTGTCGAGGAACAGCCTACTTTCGTCCCAGCCGGCGTTGTTCACCAGCACGTCGATCGGACCTCCGGCCTCGAACTCGGTCACCGCCGTGTCGATCTGGGTGCGGTCGGTGATGTCTACCTTGAAGGCCTGCGCCTTTCCGCCAGCCTCGGCGATCAGTCGGACAGTTTCTTCCGCCCCATCCTTGTTCAGATCGAAAACGGCGACTTCGGCACCTTCTTCGCCGAACCGTCCACAAACCGCGCGACCGATGCCGCTGCCGCCGCCGGTCACGATGACCCGTTTCCCACTCAACCCTCGCATATGGAGGTCCTCCTCTTCCGCTGTACCTTGGTAAAGAACTTGATTCGAGACGTTCTTTGGTGCATTCTAACAATTGTTAGATTTAATGCAATGGACAGCTTTGTGGCCAACGAGTATCGACATGGAATGGTAATAAGAACTGACGCAACCAGCACAGTGAATGAAGATCTGAGCAAGTCAGAGAGGACACGTGAAGCCATTCTCTCGGCGGCCGCTCGACTTTTTCGGTACGAAAGCTATTACGCGACGACGATGCGCGACATCGCGCAGGAAGCGGGCGTTGAGGCCGGCAGCATATACTACCATTTTCAATCCAAGGACCAGATTCTGAGCGAGGTTCTCGAACTTGGTGTCCGTCAGCTCTACGAGGAGGTCCGAGAAATTGTTCGGGTTGCAAAGAAGAACCCGGAGGATTTCCGCAAGACCTTCGCATTGCTGATCGAAACACACCTGACCTACCTGTTGACTGAGAGCGATTTCACCTCGGCCAATATCCGGAACTATCCGATGTTGTCGGATGAAACCCGCGCGCCTCACCGTGAGTTGCGTGCCGCTTATGCAGAGGCCTGGGGCAGTTTCCTAAATGAAGCAAAACGCAACGGCTATCTTCGAAGTGACATATCCATTACTGTGATCCGCCAGTTCATCCTGAGTGCCATGAACTGGACCGTGGAATGGTACGATGTCGATAAGTATCCGGTGCACATCCTCGCTGAACGTATGAGCAAGCTGATACTTGACGGTATGTGTTTGGATCGCAGAGCTGAAACAGAAGGTCTGAAGCTGACCCCCGCCGCTCCCGTCAATATCCTTGATACCAACGGCAAGGCCGCGAAGACCCGCGCAGAGATCCTGCGAGTGGCGGCGCGCGTTCTGAGGGACAATGGCTACAAGGCGACAACGCTGCGGAAGATCGCTGACGAATCGGACATGAAGGCGGGTAGCGTCTACTACCATTTCAAATCCAAGGAAGCGATCGTGGACGAGGTACTAAACGAAGGGTTAAGCGATCTGCTATCCGGTGTCAGTGCAGCCGTTCAGAAGTTCGATTCCCCATGCGATCATCACACCAGAATAGCAACCGCAATCTGGACGCATCTGGATTTTCTCTTTAAGGCAAGCGAGTTCACCTCAGCGAACATCAGAAGTTATGGGATGCTGCCCAACCACTTTCGGGAAAGGCACCGAGGCATTCGCCACGACTACGGGCGACTTTGGGACATGATCCTTCGCGAAGCGCAGCAAGACGGTGCGATAAGGTCGGATATCAAGATCGTTCCTTTGCGCCAGGTGATGTTGGGTGCCTTGAACTGGACGGTAGAGTGGTTCGACCCGAACAAGGCAGGAGTGGAAGGGTATCTCTCACTGCCTGAGTTCTCCGGTATGCTCATCAAGCTTCTGCTGGAAGGAATTTGCAACCGGGAAACCGCCCCGTCTACAGGACAAGGCACGCCCTGAAAGCAGTCGCAGTGGTCAGACCAGAAGGAAGTGATACAGCCCTTCCGCAACCGCCTTTTCCCGGTCCGTCTGCCAGGTGATCACGCTGACGCTCGCCATCCGCTTGCCCTTGCGCGTCACATTGGCGCGGGCAAAAAGCGGGTCCTTCACGCCAGGTCGGAGGTAATCGACGGTCAGGTTAATCGGCTTGGCCGGGACATCCGCGAAGTCGGGCTGTACCGCGATCGCGGCCGTGGCTTCCATGAAACTCGCGATGATTCCGCCATGGTAGTACTCCATGACAGGGTTACCGATATGGCGGTCATCAAAGGTCATTTCAGCCTCGGCATGAAGGTTGTCCAAGCTTCGGATCTCAAAATTGAGAAATCGGAAGAACGGCACCCTGGATACATTGGCATTGGCAGTTTGCACATCCATCACGAGGTTTTTCCTTTAGTCATCGCATCAAACAGGTCAGTGCCCCCGCGCGTCAATGCAAACGCGGCGGTGCCACGGGCGATTTCCGCATCCTCATGGCTGTCAAACCAAATACTGCCGGAATTGAAGGCGATATGGCGGGTCTTCCGAAAACAATGCGCGCGAACGATGACATCCGCGCGCGAATAGGCGGGGCGCAGGTAATCAACTCTGAGGTCGAGAGTGGCCATGCTGCTGACGCCCTCGATTGCCACAAAGTTTGCCAGTCCGAAGACACTGTCCAGGAGAGCCGTCAGGATACCGCCATGAAGCAGGGTCTGGTCCGCATCGACACAAAAATCCGGATTAAACGGCATCCGAACCCGAACACCTTCGCTCGAAACCTCTTCGATCTCAAGCGCCATATGCGTAATCAGACCCTTGCCGCGCGCATTCCACATCTGCGCGATCTGCTCCATCTTCTTCTTGGTGATATCAGACATGCGGTCTTTCCTTTAACGCCCAGTGAAGTTGGGTTTTCGTTTCTCGATGAAAGCAGCAACCGCCTCGTGGTGGTCTTCGGTCTGATGCATGAGTGCCTGATAGGCCGCCGCGGAATTCAGGAAATCCGGTAGATCCATTCGTTCGGCATTGCGCATCAGACGCTTGGCTACCCGCACCGCGCGCGGTGGTTTCGCGGCGATCACGGCGGCCCGTTCGCGGGCCCGTTCCATCAATTTTTCATGGGGCACAAGTTCAAGCACCATGCCAAGCTCCAGCGCCTCTTCGGCCTCGACCATGCGCCCCGAGAAGGTCAGATCGGCGGCCTTCTGGTGGCCCAGACGACGCAACAGGAACCAGCTGCCTGCATCGCCCGGAATGATCCCGAGATTCAGAAACACCTCGCCGAACTTTGCTTTCTCCGATGCGATGCGCATGTCGCACATCATGGTCAGGTCGCACCCCGCGCCCACCGCCGGGCCGTTGACTGCGGCGATGGTCGGAATATCCATGTTGTAGAGCGCAAGCGGCAGCCGCTGCACCCCATCAACATAGCTCTGCGCCGCCGCCAGCGGCTCCTTGCGGAACACGCTGTCGGGATCGTTCATTTCCTTGATGTCGCCGCCGGCACAAAAGGCCGGGTCGGCGCCGGTCAGGATCATCACGCTGACCTGAGGATCGGCCTGCACCTTGGCGAAGGTCTCCAGAAGGGCAGCGATCATGTCGTTTCCGGTGACCGGGTTGCGCCGCTCGGGATCGTTCAGCGTAACCGTGGCGATCCTGTCGGAAATCTCCAGAAGGACGGGTTGCTTACTCATTCTTGCCATCTCCCCGTTCGCGTTTCTCGAACATCGCGGGGTTGATCATGTCCCGCGCGTCATGACCCATATGCAAGGTCTCACCGCCGTCTACATAAATGTCTTCTCCGGTGATGAAACCGCCAAGTTTCGAGGCCAGGAAAATGATCGTGCCTGCGATGTCCTCGGCCGCCCCCATCCGGTTTAGCACCGAGCGGTTCAGCTTTTTCCACTGTTCCGGCGGAATCGGATAGCGGCCAAGCGCATCGGTCTTGATCGTGCCCGGCGCGACACAGTTCAGCCGGATGCCGTACTCGCCCCATTCGGCGGCCAGCGTTTTCATCATGCCCGTCACACCGGCGCGGGCGGCGACGGTGTGTGTAAAGCCGGTAAGCGCGGTGCGCGCCGAGATGGCGGTGACAAATACAACCGATCCACCGTTGTCGTACATGAAGTGATCCGCCGCTGCCCGGGTCATCTGCCAAGACCCGATCAGGTTGTTGCGGATCACGGCTTCGAAGCCCTTGTTGGTGATATCGCGGGCGGCCGCGATATACTGGCCGCCGGCATTGTTCACCAAAACATCCAACTGCCCATAGTGGTCCTTGATCCGCCCCATCGCAGCTTCGATACTGTCTTCGTCGCGGGTGTCTCCGGGCACGACAAAGGCCTCGCCCCCCGCCGCCCGGATCATTTCGGCGGTCTCTTCCAGCGGCTCTTCGCGGCGCGCGAACAGCGCAAGCCTGGCCCCGCAAGCGGCCATTTCGATCGCCGTCGCCCGGCCCATTCCAGATCCGGACCCCGTGACCAAGGCAACCTGGCCCGCCATGAGATCCGACGCGTAACGCCTTGATTTCGCTTCGCTCATGTTCCGCCCCTAGTTCTTCAGCAATTCGCCAGAGATGATGAGCTTGCGCACCTCCTGGGTGCCCGCGCCGACCTCTAGCACACGACCGGTACGGTAGAGCCGGTTCACTTCGGTATCGCGCATATAGCCCGAACCGCCGTGAATCTGGACGGCCTTGTCCAGCACGAAGGATGTCGCCTCGGCGGCCTTGTAGATTGCCGCAGCGGTGAGCTTGTGGATCTCGCCACGCCCGCCTTCGCCCTCTTCAAGGCCCTCACACATGGCCGCGGTACGCAAGGACAGGCTGCGCGCCGCCTCGATCTGGGTGTACATGTCGGCCAGCATCGCCTGCACCATCTGGAAACTGGCGATCGGCTTGCCGAATTGCTGCCGTGTCTTGGCGTAGTCAATGGAAATATCCAGCGCCCGCTGCGCAATGCCCATTGCGTTGAAGCAGACAATGGCACGTTCCAGATCCAGCCCGGACATCGTCACGGCAACGCCGCCATCCAGTTTGCCGACCATGTTCTTGGCCGGAACGCGGCAATCTTCGAACACCAGTTCCCCAGTGGGCGAGCCACGGAAGCCCATCTTGTTGAGCTTCTGGGCAACCTTGAAACCTGGCGTGTCGGTTTCAACGATGAAGGCGGAAATGCCCTTGGCCCCTTTTTCCGGCGATGTCTTGGCATAGACCAGGACCAGATCGGCAATCGGTCCGTTGGTGATGTAGATCTTGGAACCGTTCAGGATGTAGTCGTCTCCATCCTTTTTGGCCGTGGTCCGCATCGAACCGAGCGCGTCAGACCCCGCGCCGGGTTCGGTCAGACCCAGGGCGCCGATCAGCGTGCCGTCGCAAAGGCCCGGCAGATACTTGCGGCGCAGGTCGTCACTGGCGTTGCGATAGATGTTGTTGACGCACAAGTTGTCGTGGGCCACATGGGTTAGCCCGATGGCGGCAGAGGACCGCGACAGCTGTTCGGTGATGATACAGGCCGAGGTAAAATCCAGCCCCGCACCGCCGAATTCAGGCGGCACGTTCAGGCCCAGATAGCCCATCTCGCCAAGCTTGGGAAAGACCGAAGGCGGCAGGTCATCAGTGTCGTCCATTTCCGCATTCAGATGGTGAAACTCGGACATGAAGAACTTGCCGGCCTGATCGGCCAGAGCCTGTTGCTCCTCCGTCATGAAATGTGTTGGCAAAGCGGTGTCGTTGCGAAGTTGCTTGTTCATGGTTTCGTCCCCCCCTCAGGCGCGCAGAAGTTCTTCGGCAATGATGATCTTGCGGACTTCGCTTGTGCCCGCGCCGATTTCCAACAACTTGTTGGCGCGGAACAACCGGTTGATCTCGGTGTCCTGCATGTAGCCAGAGCCACCATGGATATGGCAGGCTTCGGTCACCGCCTTGTTGAATGCCTCGCCGGCGTACAGACAGGCCGCCGCAGTCAGTTTGTGAATTTCGCCGCGGCCTCCGGCCCCTTTTGGCAGGCCCGTACAGGCGGCCAGCGCTCGATACCCGAAGGCGCGCGCCGTCTCGACCTCGATGTAGATCTCGGCCAGTTTCGACTGCATCATCTGGAAACTTGCGATCGGCTTGCCGAACTGCTCCCGGATTTTGGCGTATTCCAGACCCAGTTCCAGCGCCCGTTCGGCCATACCTACGCAAACCGAAGCGACCATTGCGCGTTCAAGGTCCAGCCCGCTCATTACCACCGAAACGCCGGTGTTTTCCTCACCCACCATGGCGGATGCGGGCACGCGGCAATCTTCGAACACCAACTCTCCGGTTGGCGAGCCGCGAAAGCCCATTTTGTCAAGCTTTTGCGCCACCTTGAAACCGGGATTGTCCGTCTCGATTATGAAAGCGGAAATGCCCTTGGCGCCCTTCGACTTGTCGGTTTTGGCATAAAGCAGGATCACATCGGCAATCGGCCCGTTGGTGATGTAGATCTTCGAGCCGTTGATGACGTAGTCATCACCGTCACGGCGCGCGGTGGTCGCCATGGACCCAAGCGCATCGGATCCCGCACCCGGTTCGGTCAGACCCAGAGCACCGACAAGCTCGCCCGAGCAAAGGCCCGGTACGTATTTCTTTACCTGCTCTTCGGACCCGTTGCGCAGCAGGTTGTTCAGGCACAGGTTGTCATGCGCGCCATGCGACAACCCCACAGCCGGGTTCCATTTCGAGATCACCTCGGACACCAGCGCCTGGGTGAATTCATCTTGTCCCGATCCGCCCAGCTCCTCGGGAGCGGTGATTCCCAGCAGGCCCAGCTCACCCATTTGCTTGAACAGGTCTTCGGGCCACCATTCCTCGTCATCCATACGCGCTTGCAGCGGGTGCAGCACCTCGCGCGATACCCGATCCACGTGATCGACGATCTGGCGTTGCTCATCGGTCAAAGAATAGTTCGCCCTGATGGCTTCCAGATCAGCCGCGATAGCCTCACTTTGAGTGGTCATATCATCCTCCCGAAAAATGTCGTCCGCAGTGTTGACCAAAATCAAACACATGTTAGAAAATAGATCAAGCCAAGCTTTTTGCGACCTGACGTTAGAAGGCACGGCGCACAAACTATTTTGGGGGAGCTTCGGAAATGGGTGAGAGCGTTGTTCAATCGCAGATGCGTGGCGACGAAGTTCGTATCACGATTCGACGTCCTGAGAATCGAAATGCCCTAAACCGTGAAGTCGCAGACGGGATCACGGTCGCCATATATGCTGCCGAGAAGGACAGCGATTGCCGTGTGATCGTTCTGACCGGCGAGGGAGATCGCGCCTTCTGCGCCGGCGGCGACATCAAGGCGGGTGCGGACGGTGGTCCGTTCGTTCAGGATCCGGCCGATCCTGATCATTTCGCCGGAAGGTTGTTCGAAACGATACAGGCCTGCCGAAAGCCGACGATCGCGCGTGTCAACGGCGTCGCGATGGGGGCGGGAGCGGGCATCATCTGTGCCTGCGATCTGGCTGTGATGGCGGATCACGCCCGCATCGGAACGCCGGAAGTGAAGGTGGGTCTGTTTCCCATGACGATCGTACCACCCATGATGCGCGTGCTCCCCCGGCGGAGGCTGATGGAGATGTTCATCACCGGCGTTCCTCTGACGGCCGAGGAAGCCATGCAGTTCAATCTGGTCAACTATGTGACCGATGCCGCGGGGTTGGACGACAAAGTTGCAGAACTGGTTGCCCAGATTGCTGCGCAGTCGCCGAGCGCGATCCGGCTGGGAAAATACGCCTGTCATGCGATGGAGGACATGACCTATCCGCAGCAAATGCGGTTTGCAGAAACGCTATTGCCCCGCGTTGCACAGACAGAAGATGCGCGCGAGGGCTTTGATGCCTTCATTGCGAAACGCAAACCTGAATGGACAGGCCGCTAATCAAGCGGGGAGGAGAAGCATATGTCAGATCGAAAACTGCGCATTGGATGCGCATCGGGATTTTGGGGCGATACGCCTGAAGCGATCGGTCAACTGGTCTCTAAGGGCGAGATCAACTATCTGGTGTTCGACTATCTGGCCGAGGTGACAATGTCGCTGATGGCGCGTGCCCGCGCCAAGACACCCGAGTCGGGCTATGCGCCGGATTTCGTCAAGGCGCTGGCACCCTGGTTGCCGGACATCAAGGCCAAGGGGATCAAGGTCGTTGCCAATGCCGGGGGCGTGAACCCGCGCGGCTGCCGCGACGCGCTTGCTAAGGCCGCTGCCGAAGCCGGGATCGATTTGTCCATCGGAGTCGTGCTGGGCGATGACCTGTTGCCGAAGGCCGACGAAATTCGCAAAAGCGGTCAGACGGAAATGTTCTCGGGTGTCGAGTTTCCGGGCGACATCTGGAGCATGAACGCCTATCTGGGTGCCCGCCCCATCGCGGCCGCGCTGGATGCCGGGGCCGACATCGTAATCACGGGGCGCTGCGCCGACAGCGCGGTCGCGCTTGGCCCCCTGATGCACGAATACGGCTGGGGCGATGACGACTGGGACAAGCTGAGCCAGGGATCGCTGGCGGGTCACCTGATCGAATGCGGCCCCCAGGGAACGGGCGGCAACTTTACCGACTGGCAGGACGTGCCGGGTTGGGACAATATGGGGATGCCCATCGTCGAGGTGTCGGAAGACGGCAGTTTCGTCATGACCAAGACGCCTGACACCGGCGGGCTGGTCGTGCCCGGATCGGTCGGAGAGCAGATGCTCTATGAAATCGGTGATCCGCGCGCTTACCTGTTGCCCGACGTGATCTGCGACTGGTCCGGGGTCAACCTGGAACAGGTCGGACCCGATCGGGTGCTGGTCAAGGGCGGCAAGGGTCTCGGGCGCACCGACAGCTACAAGGTGTCGGCGACCCATGCAGATGGCTGGCGCGCGGTCTCTACCCTGACACTGGCCGCGATTGATGCACCCGCCAAGGCCGAACGCGTGGCCGAGGCGATCCTGACCCGCTGTCGCCGGATTTTCCGCGATCGCAACATGGGCGATTTCCGGCAGGTCAGCGTCGAAGTGCTGGGCGCCGAGTCCACTTATGGCGCAAATGCGCGCGCCCAGACCCGCGAAGTGGTGCTCAAGATCGGCGCGGTCCATGACGATCGCACCGCGCTGAACATCTTTGCCGGAGAAATCGCACCCATGGCGATTTCGACCGCGCAGGGTCTGACCGGGTTCTTCGCCGGACGGCCAAAGGTACAGCCGGTGGTCCGTCTGTTCTCCTTCCTGCAGAACAAGGCCGACACCCCCGTCGCAGTCGAGGTCGACGGCAAGGATGTGCCCGTCGCCGTGGCCACCAGTCCAGTCCACCTTGATCCGCCTGCCGCGCCGCCGGCAGATAGCCGCGCGCCCGGTCCGGACGCGATCAAGGTGCGCCTCGTCGATCTGGCTTGGGGCCGCTCAGGCGACAAGGGGGATATCGCCAATATCGGCATCCTTGCGCGCAAGCCGGACTACCTGCCATATATCCGCTCGGCCCTTAGCGAAAAGGTGGTGAAAGACTATTTCTCCCATGTCTGCGAAGGCAAGGTCGAGCGGTTCGACCTGCCCGGAAGCCATTCGCTGAACTTCCTGCTGCATGAATCGCTGGGCGGGGGCGGCATCGCCTCGGTCCGCATCGATCCGCAAGGCAAAGGGTTTGCGCAGATGCTGCTTGATATTGAAATTCCTGTGCCGGTCGATCTGGCCGCGCGCGACGGGCTGAACGCCTCGGACCGGAACTAATAGGACAATACCATGACCATTTCAAAACTCCTGGTCGCCAATCGGGGTGAAATCGCGGCGCGCGTGTTACGCACCGCCAAGGCCCGCGGCCTTGCGACGGCTGTGTTGAGCCACGTCGCTGAACAAGAGGGGCCGGCCCACCTGATCGCAGACGAGATTGTGATGATCGAAGGGCCAACGCCTGTGGCCGCCTATCTCGATATTCCGCAGATTGTCGAGGCTGCAAAGAAAATCGGCGCCGACGCGGTGCATCCCGGCTATGGCTTTTTGTCCGAGAATGCGGCCTTCGTCGCGGCGCTGGAAGAGGCCGGTGTGACATTTGTCGGCCCGACGTCCGAGACCATCGACCTGATGGGCGACAAGGTACGCGCGCGCGCCTTTGTCGAGGAGCACGGCTTCCCGGTTGCCCCCTCGGCGATCGAGGATGACGATCCGGCGAGTTTTGTCGAACGCGCCCGCACGGTGGGCTACCCTCTGCTGATCAAGCCCTCGGCTGGCGGCGGCGGCAAGGGTATGCGCATTGTGCGCGAAGACAGCACGTTGGAAACCGAAATCGAAACGGCACGTCGCGAAGGCGTCCGTTATTTTGGCGATGGCCGGCTGTTCGTCGAATGCTATATCGAACGTCCGCGCCATATCGAGGTGCAGGTGATGGGTGACGGGCAGGGTAACGTGGTCCATTTCTGGGAACGCGAATGTTCGATCCAGCGCCGGTTCCAGAAGATTATCGAAGAAACGCCGTCACCGGCGCTGACCCCAGAACAGCGGGACGAGATCTGTGAAACCGCTGCGGGGATTGCCCGCGCCGTCAAATACCGCGGGGCAGGGACCGTCGAATTCATTTATGCGCAGGACGGGGCCTTTTACTTCCTCGAAATGAACACCCGCCTTCAGGTCGAACATCCGGTGACCGAACTGGTGACTGGCTTCGATCTAGTTGCCGAGCAACTGCGCGTAGCTGCGGGCGAGGGCTTGAGTGCCGCACAGGCGGATATTCCGCAGACCGGCCATTCGATCGAATTGCGCATCTGTGCCGAGGACGCGACCGCCGATTTTCGCCCCGCGATCGGGGATATCCTGCTGCTGGACGAACCCATGGGCGAGGGGATCCGCGTGGACAGCGGCATTCTGGACGGCGGCAAGGTGACAACCGACTTCGACCCGATGTTGTCCAAGCTGATCGTGCATGGCCCGGATCGCGCGCAGGCCATCGCCCGTGCCCGGAATGCGGTGCAAAACTATGTGATTCTCGGGGTGACGACCAACACCGGTTACCTGGATGAGATCCTTGCACATCCAGATTTTGCCTCGGGCGATGTTTCAACCGGCTTCCTGGCTGAACAATCCGAAACGCTGACCGCACCGGGGGAAGATGTCTCTGACCTGCTGATGGCGGCGGCGGCCCTGTCGGACGAACGGCTGGTGAGCGACGTAATGCAGATACCGGAAATGCACCGCAAGATGGGCGAGTGGAGAAACTGATGCAACGGATCTTTCAGATCGACGGAGAAGAGACTGAATGTTGGCTGGGCCATGATGGCAGCCGGTTCGTACTTAATACCCCCAATGGTACTGTTGCCTGCCAATTGGACCCGACGGGCCTGCCGGGCGGTTATACGTTGCGGGCTAAGGGTGTTGTCCGCGAATTGCGACTGGCCGTGGGGCCGGAAGCAACTTTTGTGCACATGAACGGCCGCACCTACGAAGTCGGGCGGGTTGATCCCGCCGAGCGCCTGGCTGGAAGCGATGGTGGCACAGGCGATGATCGGTTGGTCGCGCCTATGCCCGGAGTCGTGGTGTCGGTCGCGGTCAAACCCGGCGATACAGTTGAAGAAGGCCAGCCGCTTTTGGTTATCGAAAGCATGAAGCTGGAAACCACACTGACGGCGCCGCGCGACGGGGTCGTTGCCGAAATGCCATTCGCCGAAGGCGACAGTTTTGGTCTGAAAGACATCCTGGCCCAATTGGCTCCGGAGGAGGAGTGACCATGCGCAGAATTGAAAGTCAGATCGACACCAATGCCGCCGACTACAAGGCAAATTATGCCGCCATGTCCGAGCGGCTGAAGGAATTTCACGCCCGCCAGCACGCGGCGCGTTTCGAACGTCCGCAACGCGATATCGACCGCCTTGCCCGCCAGAACAAACTGGGCGTGCGCGAGCGGTTGAAACTGCTGCTGGACCCCGGCACTCCGTTTTTGGAATTTTCAACCCTGGCGGCCTGTCGTGAATATGACGGGGTGGTGCCGGGTGCCGCCGTGGTTACGGGGATCGGCATCGTGCAGGGCCGCGAGGTCGCCATCCACGCCAACGATGCCAGCGTCAAGGGCGGTGCCTGGTATCCGCATACCGTGAAAAAGGTCGTGCGCCTTCTGGATGTCGCGCTGGAGAACCGGTTGCCGGTCGTCCATATCTGCGACAGCGCGGGCGGTTTCCTGCCGCTGCAGCACGGGGTGTTTCCCGACCGGTATCTGGGTGGGCGGGTGTTCCGCAACCAGGTCAAGCTGAGCCAGGCCAATATCCCGCAGATTGCCGTGGTCGGCGGACACTGCACGGCTGGCGGTGCCTATGTGCCGACGCTGAGCGACTACAACATCATCATCGAAGGCACAGGCGCGATTTTTCTTGGCGGTCCGCCGCTGGTCAAGGCGGCCACCGGCGAAGAGGTCGGTGTTCAGGAGCTTGGCGGCGCGGTCATGCACACATCGGTATCGGGCACCGGCGACTATCGCGCCGCGACCGAACAACACGCCTTTTCATTGGCCCGCGAGATTGTCGGCCAGTGGAAGCGCACGCCGAAAACGATCATCGAAACCGCGGCCTATGAAGAGCCTTACTATGACCCCGAAGAACTCTATGGGATCATTCCAAAAGACCGGAAAACCCAGTTCGACATGCGCGAGGTTCTGGCCCGGATCGTGGACGGATCACGCTTTCACGAATACCAGCCGGACTATGGCACCACGATGGTGTGCGGCTTTGCCCATATCTGGGGTTACAAGGTCGGCATCCTTGCCAACAACGGGGTGCTGTTCAACGACAGTTCGCTCAAGGCAGCGCATTTCATGCAGCTTTGCAATCAGAACCGTACGCCTCTGGTCTTCTTCCAGAACATCACCGGCTACATGGTCGGCCGCGAATACGAAGAACGCGGCATCGCCAAGGACGGCGCCAAGATGCTGATGGCGCAGGGCGGCTCGGTCGTGCCGAAGTTCACAGTGATCGCCAATGCGTCTTACGGGGCCGGCAACTACGGGATGTGCGGACGGGCCTGGGACGCGCGCACGCTGTTCATGTGGCCCCAGGCCGAGATCGGCGTGATGGGGGCGGATCAGGCCGCAAATACCATGGCGGACGTCAAGATTCGGCAGCTACAGCGCGAAGGAAAAGAGCTGACCGAAGAAGAAATCGCCGCGATCCGCGAACCGGTGCTGGAAAAATACAAGCGCGATGTCGAGGCTTATACCTCGACCTCGGAATTGTGGGACGATGGCATCCTTGACCCGGCGGACACACGCAATGCGCTTGGCATGTCGATTTCCGCCTCGCTGAACGCGCCGATCGATGATCCGCACTACGGGATCTTCCGGCTGTAACTGTACGAGGGACGGCACACCGAGCTACGGAGTGCCGTACCCTATCAAGGCGTTACGATCTGGCGCTTTCGGAATGCGAAGAAATCCGTCCCGAGACCTGACAGGTCAGGACGACGTCCGCCGCGCCTCCTGAATGGAAACGACGTCAGATGCAGCCATCTCGGGCCGGTCCGCCTCGACCACCTTCAGCGGCTCGACGGGCATCAATCCGACCAGACAGTCACGCGCGAGTTGCTGGTATTCCGAAGTGCCGCGGGTCTTCCAAGCGACTTCTTTCTCGCTGACCTCGCGGATCACCTTTGCCGGAGATCCGACCACCATCGAACGGGGCGGAATGACGGTTTCGCCTCGCACAAAAGCCTGCGCGCCAACGATTGATTCCGCCCCAAGCTCAACGCCATCCATGATGACGGCATTCATACCGACCAGAGCATTCCGGCCAACGGTACACCCATGCAGGATCGCGCCATGGCCAATATGACCGTCGGTCTCGACCACCGCATCGCGGCCGGGAAAGGAATGGATGGTGCAGTTGTCCTGGACATTGGCGCCGTCGCCGATCACGATCCTGCCGAAATCGCCCCGCAGGCTTGCTCCGGGTCCGATGTAGCATCCATGACCCAAGATGACATTTCCGATCAAAATGGCCTGAGGATGGACATACGTGTCCTCGGGAACAACGGGTATAAACCCCTTGAATTCATAACAATACGCCATTCTCTCTGCCTTTCGTAGTCTGGGTGTCGCTGATTTCAGGAAACAAGCAACAAATGTTCATCGCCCGTCTTGCCGGAATCCAAAGGCCTGAAATGTACTGACTTCCAGAACCCGCAGTCAAGAAAACCAAACATATGTTAGAAAATAACGCAAGCACCCGACGTCACGGCGTGAAGATGTTGACAGGTCCCAAGGTTAGGATCTAAATTCTAACAAATGGTAGAAAATGGTTAGGCAAAGCGTTCAGAATCGCCGGACGAAGCATGGGAGAGAGAAAGAAATGACAGGCAAAGCCTATGTCACCGGCGTCGGGATGGTCCCGTTCCAGAAGCCGGGAAAATCCGAGAGCTACGATGTGATGGCAACCGCGGCGACCCGTTCTGCTCTGGCCGACGCAGGTCTGGACTACGAAAAAATCCAACAGGCCTATGTGGGCTATGTTTATGGCGACAGCACCTGCGGTCAGCGCGCCTTGTACAATGTTGGAATGACTGGCATCCCGGTTGTGAATGTGAACAACAATTGCTCGACCGGGTCGTCTGCCCTGTTCCTGGCGCGTCAGGCCGTGGAAAGCGGGGCGGTGGAATGTGCTCTGGCACTTGGGTTCGAACAAATGCAACCCGGCGCACTCGGCGCGATGTTTCACGATCGGGTCAGCCCGTTTGCGGCTTTCGACGAAGAAACCGACGATCTGGTTGGCAGTTCGGAGATCCCGCTGGCACTGCGGTACTTCGGCGGTGCGGGCAAGGCGCATATGGACGAGTTCGGCACGCCTCTTGAGACCTTCGCCAAGATCCGCGCCAAGGCCAGCCGCCATGCGGCCAAGAACCCGGTGGCCCTATTCCGCCAGGAAGTGACGGCGGAAGACGTCATGGCTGCGCAGGTGGTCTGGCCCGGCGTCATGACCAAGCTTATGGCCTGTCCCCCAACCTGTGGCGCCGCCGCCGCGATCATCTGTTCCAAGGAATTCGCCGACAAGCACGGACTGGACAGTTCGGTTCGGATCGCGGCGCAGGCCATGACAACGGACGGTCCGGAAACCTTCGAAGCCCATGATATGCGCGAGGTGGTCGGCTTTTCGATGGCCAAGCGCGCCGCCGATCAGGTCTACGAGGCTGCGGGCATCGGGCCCGAAGACGTGGATGTGGTCGAACTGCACGACTGTTTCGCCCACAACGAACTCATCACCTATGAGGCGCTTGGCCTTTGCGGCCGAGGTGAAGCTGCGAAGTTTGTTGATGATGGCGACAACACCTATGGCGGAAAATACGTGACCAACCCGTCGGGCGGTTTGTTGTCCAAAGGTCATCCTCTTGGGGCGACCGGCCTTGCCCAATGTACCGAGCTTGTCCAGCAGTTGCGCGGGCAGGCTGATGCGCGCCAGGTCGATGGCGCGCGCCTGGCACTTCAGCACAATCTGGGCCTCGGTGGGGCCTGTGTCACCACACTTTATGAAAAAGCCTGATAGCGCCTTTCGGAAGGAACTCATATGACTGGAAAACTCGACGGGCGTGTTGCCCTGGTCTCGGGTTCGGGTCGAGGCATTGGCCGCGAAATTGCACTCAAACTGGCCTCGGAAGGGGCCCGGGTAGTGGTAAACGATCTGGACGCCGGCCCGGCCAATGAAGCCGCTGAAGCTATCCGCGCCGCTGGCGGCGAAGCGGTGGTCTGCGCCGGCAGCGTGACCGAAGACGGTTTTGCCGAACGGTTCATCAAGACGGGCGTGGACAGCTTCGGCGGACTCGACATCATCGTGAACAACGCCGGCTACACCTGGGACAGCGTCGTTCAGAAGATGACCGACGAGCAGTGGCAGGCGATCATCGACGTTCACATGACCGCGCCCTTCAAGATCCTGCGCGCCGCCCAGCCGGTAATCAGCGCCAAGGCCAAGGAAGAGGCCGCCGCCGGAAAGGAAGTGTTCCGCAAAGTGGTGAACATTTCGTCTATCGCCGGCACTGGCGGTAACGCGGGGCAGATCAACTATTCCGCCGCCAAGGCCGGCATACTGGGTGTCACCCGGACGATGGCCAAGGAATGGGGCCGCTACAAGGTCAACGTCAATGCCGTGGCCTTCGGCCCGATCCGCACCCGTCTGACGGAGGGCAGCGCGGACGGTGACAGCACGATCAAGGTCGAGGAAAAAGAGATCAAGGTCGGCGTGAACCCTGATCTTCTGGCCCAGATGGAGCGCATGATCCCGCTGGGCCGGGTCGGCACTCCGGAAGAGGCTGCTGGTGCTGTCTATCTGTTCTGCTCACCCGAATCGAACTTCATCTCGGGCCAGCACATCATCTGCGGCGGCGGCTTCGTGATCTAAGGCAATTGCCCGGACCCGATGACGGGGTCCAGGCAAGCACATTAATGTCTGGGCGGCCTCATGGCGGTCGCCCATGCGGAATTTCCCGCAAACTCTAATCTGGCACGATCACGACGATTGACTCACTTGCGTTATTCACCTAACGGTCGTTAGTTAGACGTTGGGGCGAAACGAAGATCTATGGCACAAAACACGGCAAGCAAAGTCAACGAGACATCGCGCAACGCGGTCGGACGGGACGGGGTGCTCGACATTGCCGCGCGGCTTTTCCGCGAACAAGGCTACGGGTCCGTTTCGCTCCGAAAAATTGCCGAGGCCGCCGGGATCAAGGCGGGTAGCATATACTATCATTTCGGTTCCAAGGACGAGATCGTCGCGGCCGTTCTTGATGCAGGGATTCGAGTCGTTCACGCGAGCATGAGAGACGCCATCACCGATCTGCCAGCCGATACCGACGGCGAAACGGTACTGCGCGCCGCGATCCGGGCGCATCTGCGCGCGCTTCTTGATGTGAGCGATTATACATCGGCGAATGTGCGTATTTTCGGGCAGGTGCCGCAATCCGTGCGGGATGCCAACTTGGCCACGCGACGGGCCTATGAGGCAGAGTGGGACAGTCTTCTGTCCCGGCTTAAGAAAGACGGCACGCTGAAGCAAGACGTCGATATCCGCCGCCTGCGCCTGATGCTGATCGGTACATTGAACGCCACGCTCGATTGGTTCGACCCGGACCGCGGTAGCGCCGATGCGTTGTCACGCACCTATGCCGATGTGTTCCTCAACGGGATACTCCAAAGACAGGATACCTGACTTCATGGCACGTCTTGAAACAGCGGTGCTGACCGCATCAGAGACCTACACCCTCAACCACGCCGCACAAAGCGAGCGCGTCGAAACGCTGCGCGCGCGGATCGCCGAAGCAACGGCTGGCGGCCGCCCCGACATGGTCGCGCGGCATCGCAAGCGCAGCAAGCTGTTGGTTCGCGAACGGATCGACCTGCTGGTGGATCCGGGCACTGCGTTTCTTGAGCTGTCGTCGCTTGCCGCCTACGGTCAATACGGAGGCGAGGTGCCCGGTGCGGGGATCGTGACCGGTATTGGGATCGTCCACGGGCTGCCCTGCGTTGTGATCGCCAACGATGCGACAGTGAAGGGTGGTTCTTTCTATCACGAAACCGTGCAGAAACACATTCGCGCCCAGGAAATCGCGGCGGAAAACCGGTTGCCCTGCCTCTATCTGGTGGATTGCGGCGGGGCCTATCTGCCTGAACAGGACAGGGTCTTCCCCGATGCTCGCCATTTCGGCAATTCCTTTTATCGCCAGACCAACATGTCGGCCAGCGGTCTTCCGCAGATCTCGGCCGTGTTCGGCGGCTGCACGGCGGGCGGGGCCTATATTCCCGCCCTGTCGGACGAGGTCATCATGGTGCGCGGCAACGCGCGCATCCATCTGGGCGGGCCGTCGATCGTCAAGGTGGCGATCAACGAAGAGGTCGATGGCGAAACGCTGGGCGGGGCTGAGATGCATTCGCGTGTCTCCGGCGTGTCCGACCACCTGGCCGAGGACGAGCACCACGCGCTCGCACTGATGCGCGACATTGTGTCCGAGCTTGGTCAGTCGCGCCCGATGCGACCGGACCAGACTCCCGAAGTGCCCGCTCACGATCCCTCCGAACTGCTTGGCGTTATCAGCGCCGACCGCAAGGAGCCCTACGACATGCGCGAGGTTCTGCTGCGCATGATCGACGCCAGCGAATTCCGCGAATTCAAACCCGGTTGGGGCGAAACGCTGGTCTGCGGCACGGCCTGCATCCATGGATACCGGGTTGGCATCCTGGCCAACAACGGCGCGCTTTTGTCCGAAAGTTCTCTGAAGGGCGCGCAATTCGTGTCGATGTGCGATCAACGCAACATCCCGCTTTTGTTCCTCCACAACATCTCGGGCTTCATGGTCGGCACCGACGCCGAACGCGGCGGCATAGCCAAGGACAGCGCCAAGCTGGTTTATGCCATGTCGGTGGCCAAGGTGCCGCGCCTGTCGGTGCTGATGGGTGGCTCTTACGGGGCGGGCAACTACGGCATGTGCGGACGTGGCTTCGCCCCGAATTTTCTCTTTGCCTGGCCCACTGCGGAACTTGCCACCATGTCTGCCGACATCGCCACAAATGTGATGCTGGAACTGCGCCGCCAGAAAGGGGGCGACCCGGGCAAGATGGAGGCCGACATGAAGCTGATCGAGGAGAAGGTTCGGGCCCAGTACGGTGAACAGTCCGATCCCTATTATGCCACCTCGCGGCTTTGGGATGACGGGCTGATCGAACCCGCGCAAACCCGCGATATCCTTGGCCTGTGCCTGGCCATCGTGACATCGGTGCCCGAAGCCGGTCGCCATACGCCTGTATTCAGAATGTGAGGCCGACGCCATGACGACCACTTATCAAACCATCCTTGTCGAAACCGATGCGCGAGGAGTTGCCACTGTCGCGCTCAACCGCCCGGACAAGCACAACGCCCTGAACGGCATGCTGATCGCCGAGCTTTACGACGCGGCCCAGAAGTTGGCCGCAGATGAAAGTGTGCGGATCGTGGTCCTGACCGGCATAGGAAAAAGCTTCTGCGCGGGCGGCGATTTCAACTGGTTCGCCTCTAATGTCGAGAAAACCCGTAGTGAAAGGGTCGCACAAAGCGCCACGCTGGCGCGGCTGTTGCGCCGTCTTGACACGCTGCCCAAACCCTTGATCGGGAGGATCAACGGCCCGGCTTACGGTGGCGGTGTCGGCATGATTTCCGTCTGCGACTACACCATCGGCGCCGAAGGCGCGCGCTTCGGTCTGACCGAGGTCAAGCTGGGCCTTCTGCCCGCGAATATATCGCCTTACGTGGTGGCCCGCATCGGCAAGGTGCATTCGCGTGAGACCATGCTGTCGGGGGCGTTGTTCGACACGGCCCGCGCCGAGCGGATCGGTCTGTTGACCGAAGTTGTCGCGCCGGGCGACTTGGACGCCACGGTGAACCGGGTGGTGCATGATCACCTTCAGGCCGCGCCGGGTGCCGTGGCCGATACCAAGGCGCTGATCGCCTATGTCGCGTCCCACGATCTGGAGACCAACATGATCTACACCGCCGACCGGCTGGCCGATGCGTGGGAGACGGAGGAAGGTATCGAAGGCATCAACAGCTTCATCAACAAGGGCGTTCCGTCATGGCGGGTGAAATGAGCTTCACCCGCGTTCTGATCGCCAACCGGGGCGAGATTGCCCGGCGCATCCAGCGCGGGTGCCGCAAACTGGGGCTGGAAAGCGTAGCGGTGTTTTCGGACGCGGACCGCGACGCGCCCTTCGTGGCCGAGGCCGATCATGCCGTCTGCATCGGCGGGGCCGCCCCGTCGGACAGCTATTTGAACGTCGAGGCCATCCTTGAGGCCGCGCGGGCGACGGGCGCGGGTGCGGTGCACCCGGGCTATGGTTTTCTGTCTGAGAATGCCGGTTTCGCGGCGGCGGTCGAGGCGGCGGGCCTTGTGTTCATCGGGCCGGAACCCGACGCTATCGCGCGGATGGGCTCCAAGATCGAGGCCAAGGCTGCCGCCGAAGCCGCAGGCGTGCCCGTCCTGCCCGGCTATCGCGGCGAGGATCAGTCCGACGCGCGCCTCCTGCAAGAGGCCGAGGCGCAAGGCACCCCCTTTCTGGTCAAGGCCAGCGCCGGCGGCGGCGGACGCGGGATGCGGCTTGTCTTCGATCCGGGCGACGCACCCGAAGCGATTGCATCTGCCCGGGCCGAAGCGCAGAGCGCCTTCGGCGATCCGGCGGTGTTCCTCGAACGCTATGCGCCCCGTGCCCGCCACGTCGAAGTTCAGGTTCTGGGCGACACTCACGGCACCGTGCTGCATCTGGGCGACCGCGATTGTTCGCTGCAACGCAACCACCAAAAGCTGATCGAAGAAGCCCCCGCCGCCGATCTTCCCGAGGCTGTGCGCGACCGCATGCGTGCGGCAGCGGTGCGGTTGGCGCAGGCAATCGGTTATTGCTCTGCCGGGACGGTAGAATACCTCTATGAGCCCGGGCGCGGTGAATACTACTTTCTGGAAATGAATACCCGGTTGCAGGTGGAACACCCCGTGACCGAGGCGGTCACCGGCATTGATCTGGTCGAATGGCAGTTGCGCATCGCGCGGGGCGAGCCGCTGGCGCTGACGCAGGGCGATGTGCAGTTTGACGGGCACGCCATTGAAATCCGCATCGCCGCCGAAAACCCGGCCGAGAATTTCCACCCTGAAACGGGCAAGATCACCCTTTGGGCGCCGCCCGCAGATGTGCGGCTGGACACTGGGGTAGAGTGCGGGTCGGTGGTCGGCCACCACTACGATTCCATGATTGCCAAGCTGATCGTCCACGCGCCAGATCGTGCCGGGGCAATCCGCCGGGCGATCACCGCGATCGATGCTTTTGCCGTCGGCGGCATCCGCCTGAACCTAGCTTATCAGCGCGCGTTACTGACACACCCGAATTTTGAGGCGTTCCGGCACCATACCTCGGGCCTGTCCGAGATGTTCCCAAGCGGCTGGAGTGAACCGTCCGCTGATCCCCGGGACATGGCCCTTGCCGCGATGGCGCTGCATCTGCGTCTCGTCCCGGCTGGCGCGTCGCCCTGGGAAAGCCTGGGGTCATGGCGTCTCACAGCTCCTGCGGGACAGCCCGGTGCGTCCTTCTATTGGGGCGCAACCAAAGACGATCCGATCCGCGTAAACGGCTCCGGGTCGGTGTTGACAGCCGTACAGCCAGACGGCCAGACCATCACGGTCGAGAGCGCCGCTTTAGTCGAATGCCGGCTGAGCGGACGCATCGACGGGGTTCCGTTTTCGCGCACCGCTTATGTCGCGCGCGCGCCGGGTCACTGGCGGGTGCACCTGCAAACCCCTGCCGGAATGACCGCGACAGACCTGCGCACGCTGGAAGACCAGCATCTGCAACGTGCCACCGGTGGATCTGGCGGCGCTGACCTGTTGTCCGCACCCATGCCCGGCGCCGTTGCCGAGGTGCGTGTCGCACGCGGCGACCGCGTCAAAGCCGGTGACACGCTTGTGGTGCTTGAGGCCATGAAGCTGTTGCAAAGCCTGCCCGCGCCGGTCGCGGGCGTGGTGACGGAAATCTATTGTGCACCGGGCGATACGGTTGCCGGGCACGCCCCACTTATCAAACTCGATCCAGAGGACAACACATGACCAGACAAGACAACATCACCGCGGCTTCCGGCCTGTTCAACGAAGATCTCAACATGATCCGCGACCAGCTGCGCCGTTTTATCGAAACCGAAGTGACCGCCAAGGCCGAGCCCTGGGAAGAGGACGGCATGGTGCCCCGCGACGTGCTGCGCCAGATGGGTGATCTCGGCGTGCTGGGGATGCGCTATGACGAACAGTATGGCGGCGCGGGGTTGGACGTGATGTCCAGCGTGGTTCTGGCCGAAGAGGTCGGGCGATCCACTTTCGGCGGGTTCTCGGCCACGGTTCTGGTCCACACCGACATGGCCTCGCCGCATCTGGAAAACGCCGGCACGCCCGAACAGAAGGCGCGCTGGATGCCGTCGATCGTCTCGGGCGAAATGATCACCGCCGTTGCTGTGACCGAACCGGGCGCGGGCTCGGACGTGGCGGGCATGCGCACCCGCGCGGTGCGGGACGGGTCGGATTGGGTGCTGAACGGCACCAAGATGTTCATCACCAACGGCGTGCATGGCGATCTCTACTTTGTCGGTGCCAAGACCGATCCCGATGCCAAGGGGTCGCGCGGGATCACCATATTTGCGGTCGAAAAAGGCACGCCGGGCTTTTCTGTCGGACGGGCGTTGAACAAGACCGGCTGGCTGTGCTCGGACACCGCCGAACTGATCTTCGAAGATGTCCGCATCCCGGCCGAAAACGTCTTGGGCGAGGTCAACCGCGGCTTCTATTCGGTGATGAAGAACTTCCAGAACGAACGCATCGTCCTGGGCGCAATGGCCTGTGCCGAAGCGCAATCCGCGCTGGACATGACAGTGGAATACGTCAAGCAGCGCAAGGCCTTTGGCGGTGTCCTATGGGACAAGCAGGTGGTGCGCCAGCGGCTGGCAGACTGCCAGACGAGGATCGCGGCGGGACGGCAGCTGGTCTATCATGCCGCAGGTCTGGACGCGGCGGGCCACGATTGCGTGAAGGAGGTCTCGATGGTCAAGGCCTATTGCGGCGAACTGGTAAACAGCGTGCTCTACGACTGCGTCCAGTTTCACGGCGGCATGGGCTATATGCGCGAAACCCCGGTTGAACGCATGTCGCGCGACGCCCGTGTACAGGCCATCGGCGGCGGGGCGAGCGAGGTCATGTTGGAAGAAGTCGCCAAGCGCATGTGAGCTTACCCATTCGGCAAATCGACGATCTACAGAAACAAGGACGAAACAGATGAATTTGGAAGCCACTCAACGCCAACCATTCGCAAGACTGACCCGAGAGATCTCAATAATACTCATCGGCACAATACTTCTGACACTATCCGCCAAAATCGCGGTGCCGTTCTACCCGGTACCGATGTCAACACAAACCCTGGTGGTGTTGGGTCTCGGCCTTTTCCTGGGGCCGGTGCGCAGTAGTCTAGTTGTTGTTGCATACCTTCTGGAAGGTCTGTTTGGCCTGCCGGTTTTTGCTGGCACGCCTCCCGCACCGGCGGGTCTGGCCTATTTTGCGGGTCCCACTGGCGGATTCTTGATTGGGTTTGCGCTCGCGGCAGCGGCTGCAGGATGGATGGTTCAAAAGCTGGCAGAGCTTCCGCCTTCAATCAGAGCATCTGTAGCGGTCCTCTCCGGTTCGATACTTATGTATTGCGCAGGGCTATTCTGGTTGGGTGGCTTTGTCGGCTATGGCGAAAAATTGCTGAACGCCGGGCTTTACCCCTTCTTGCTTGGAGACCTGACGAAGGCAGCAATTGCTGTAGTGCTGTATACAGGTTTCCATAATCGGGGTCACGCTTGACTGCTGGGCTTTGTTGCCTTGTTCCAGCGACGGTTCTGACCGGCGCTGGACGCCAGCCCGAGGCTTCCAAAGCTATGCAAAAGCAAAAGGCGGCTTTGCAAGTCCCAGTCTTTTCACTTTCAGAAAGTGGTCGTATTCAATGACAAAACGCAGCATGTTTCACACAGAGCCGGAACCGTGTCGCGCGCGTGCAGAACAGGTGGCCGAGGGAATCCTGAGGATCGTTGCGAGTAATCCCGGGAAGATGACCTATCACGGGACGAACAGCTACATCATTGATACACCTGACGGTCGGTTTATTCTCGATCCGGGTCCAGCAGAAGACAGTGCACATTTCGAAGCAATTGTCGAGAATCTGGGAGGCGACCCGGCCGGAATTCTAGTGTCACACCACCATTCTGATCATTTAGGGGCCGTGCCGGGATTGCGCGAACGGACAGGTCTGCCCGTTTATGTTTCGCGTGCCTTTCCAGACGATGCATTTCAACCCGACGGGTTTTTGGAAGACGGGCAAAGGATTGCCGGTCTTACTGTCCTTCACACACCCGGTCACGCGAGCGATCACCTCTGCTTTGCGAGGCCGGATGGAGTGTTATTCACGGGCGACCACGTGATGAGTTGGAACAGTTCGATCGTCAGCCCCCCTGACGGCAACATGCGTGATTACTGCGACCAGCTTCAACGGCTTATTGATCGCGACGATAGGATCTGCCTGCCGGGTCACGGGCCCGTACTCCAGGATCCGCGCCCTTACATCGAACGGCTACTTGCCAACCGGATGCGCCGCGAGACCCAGATCCTCAAGCATCTCCTAAATACTTCCGATACAGTCCAGAATATCGCCGCTTCAGTCTACAAGAAATCTGACCCGCATATTGCAATGGCCGCCGAAAGGAATGTTGTGGCTCATTTACAGAAACTTCTTTCTGAATCGCGAGTGGCTCAGGAAGAAGGGATCTGGAGAGCAAATTAACATAAACTTCATTATGCGCCAATATTCTATGCGTTGCGATCGTATATTATCGTATGTATACTGAACCTTGTCACAGAGGGTCATCAGCATGCGTCATCTATTCAAGAAGCTCCTCCCCTCAGTCGCAGTCGCTTTAACTATGACAGGTCTTTCGGTGCCGATGCCTGCGCGGGCGCAGACATACCCGATAGATTGTGCAATCCTCTTGTGTCTGTCTGGCGGCTGGCCAGCGTCAATGCCATGCGCCCGGGCCCGCGCCGAGTTTATCCGACGGATCACCCCTTGGCCGGTAGAGCCTCCTTTGCAGATCTGGCGCTGCCCCATGGGAGTATCATATGCACCAGAGCACCCATTAGACCGCGCAACTCAGGTGATCAAAGCTTCACAGCCACTCCACATATCATCCCCAGCGATTCAGAACCTCGTCCTGCAGTTAAACAATGCCCAATGGGACGCTCCAGAAATGAATGCAGGTTTTTTCGGTGCGAGCCCACTCCTTCGTTTCGTTCAAGATCGCGCAGCCATCGACATCAGCGGGCCTGAATTCAACTTTGTTCGATCAATCCGTGTGTACGATGTTAGGTTCGCGTCTCAGCGCATTGCAGGTGAAAACGATCAATGCAGGCGCTTCGCGCTGGTCTACTTGGGCACCTATGGCACACAGGGCGAATTTACATGGGCAGTGTCTTCACCGGCCGAGCTACCTGACGCTCACGTCGGGCTCGAGGGATGGGGGTCGGATTGTCCAAATCTCTATGATCGGTCCGTCTTCGTGGATTGGCGCGACTTTGAAGGCGAATATGGTTTCGAGCAGGTACAGTACTGAATTACCTTCTAGTACCTCCTTGGACCGGTATCGCGTCAAGTCGCTAGCGAGACATGGCCATAATGGCCCGCCTCAGCACTGTATATGGCGCCAATGATCTGCAGATCTTATTCCTGCGGCTTGAATTCTGAACCCAACCAGAACCTATGAAGTCCGCGTCAGATCGTGGTTAGCCTAGATTCGTGACAACCCGTCGAAGTCGATTTCTTGCTTCTGGGCTTCCGTTAGCTCGGGCTCGCATCGCAACACGCGCTGCGGACCATTGGCCCCCCACCTGATAGCTAGAGAGCCGGTGTCCCAACGATACACCCAACCAATCAAAGTTTGCCCATCCATTCCGATCAACCTGGCAATCGCAACGCCTTCAAATACATTATCGTTCACTGTTTACCGACTCTCTAAACTAGGGCGCGACAGGTTCGGTTTGAGACCCCAAAGTTCTCACCTAGGCCGCACGCAGGGTCATTTAAAATTGGTTTTATAAATCTAGCTCGCGCAACGAACCGCACACCCTGCAAAAATCGATGCCAGGCGGTTACTGCACTGATGAGTTCAAATTCTGTGGTTGGGTTCAGTGGCCTCTTCGACGATCGAAAGGATGTCAGCGGCTGCACACCCAATCGCGCGGGCCAAAACGACAAGCTCGACCACATCGATCCGGCGCTCACCACTTTCGACGCGCGCCACAAATGACTGGTGGTGCCGAAGCTTTGCCGCCAGTTCTTTTTGGGTGAGGCCAGATTTGATGCGCGCGTCAGCCAATGCCTGACAGAGCGCAGTCTGCCCTTTACTTCGAATAGTTTTTGCCACGCGTCACAAACCTTTTGCGACGTCGCTAGCGAACGAAATCCATTATCTAAAAAGTGGATTATTTGAATGGGTCGTGATGTGTTTAACTCTGAGCTCAGATCCGGAAGGCACAACATGCCCAAAATCATTCGACCACCAACTGAATGAAACGAACATATTCTTCATTGACCTGGCGAGCTTCTAAAAAAGCGCGCTGCCGCTCATCCTCAAGGCATCGAAAATAAGCCTCAATGTTCTGAATGTAGCTCTCTGCGCGCACCGGGGTGGCGCGGACAAGGATTCCAATCTGACGCGGACAACCATTCCGATTTAGCGCGGACAAGATTCCGGGGCTCGCGGACAAGATCG
>Ga0208334_100024_pt1 | contig 124068 bp, 133 predicted proteins | sample DeeseametaMP0900_FD_184201 | JGI IMG/M metagenome (GOLD analysis project Ga0208334, IMG submission 184201) | Marine microbial communities from the Deep Indian Ocean - MP0900 (SPAdes) | ecosystem: Environmental > Aquatic > Marine > Oceanic | place: East of Durban, South Africa, South Indian...
CGGGTGTTGGAAAACGCCGCCACCTCGGCATCCGAGGCGCGTTCGGAAAAGCTCTGGAACGCCCGGTCATAGACCCGCAGGAAATGATGCGCCGCGTCGCGGAAGATCGGATCCTGCTTCATCCGCCCCGCTGACAGTGCCAGCGACGACCGGTCGCGCACGCCGCCCAGCCCGGCGATGGCGCGGCCGCGGGCGCCCTCGGCAAAACGGCGCCAGACGTCGGGCTTGGCCATGTCGGGGCGCAGGTCGTCCATGTAGATGCCGTCCTGGCTCAACAGGGTCAGCACATCCTGCGCCGCCTGCACCAGCTGCGCGGTGGGCCGATGCTTCAGCGCCCGGCGCAGGGCGGAGAAACCGTCGCGGTCCTCGGCCGTTTCCGGGAAGTTCAGCGCGCGGATGAAATCGTCATTCGACAGCTCGGGCGTCAGCGCCTCGGCCGGGGTGCCCAGCGCCAGCGCCGGCTGATCGTCGGCCTGGCCCTGCGGCCGCGCGGCGGGTGCGCGGGCGCCGGGCTGGGCCGGACGGTGGCTGCCGATCTCGCGGGTCGAGGAGAACATCGCCAGCGTCGCCTCGGCCTTGCGCTGCGCCGCCGCGATCTCGTCGAGCTTGCGGCCCACCGAGGTCGCCGAGGCGCCGCCCTGGCTCTGGCTGACATAGGCATGGCGCAACGCGTCGATGGCGGTCTGAAGCCGCGTCGCCTCTTCGCGCATCACCCGCGAGGCGCGCGCAGCGGTGGCGGCGACCCAGATCATCCCCACCGGCATGAACACCGCCAGCATGGTCATCAGGAACCGCAGACTGTCATCGGTGCCGTTCGACGGCTCCAGCACGACAAAGAAGATCGCCGCCCCCAACAGCCAGACCAGCGACAGCGCCACGGCGGTCACCTCGATGCCGGTGACCTGCGGGCCGCGGCTGCGGTCGTAGATGCCCAGCGGCGTCGGCGCCGCCGGCGCAAGCCTGGCGCCCGGGTCGGTCGGGGGGGTGTCGGATGTCGCGTCGGGCATGGCCGGGCTCTTCATGAGGGGGCGCTCAGCGCGCAGGGAGCGCGCCGTCAGATATAGGCGACTTTCAGGATTTCGTAATCCTTCGTCCCGCCCGGCGTGCGGACTTCGACGCTGTCACCCTCTTCCTTGCCGATCAGGGCACGGGCGATCGGCGATTTCATGTTCAGCAGGCCCTTTTCGACATTGGCTTCATGTTCGCCGACGATCTGCCAGGTCTTTTCTTCGTCGGTGTCCTCGTCGACGACGGTGACGGTGGCGCCGAATTTGACCGGCCCCGACAGCTTGGTCGGATCGATCACCTCGGTCAGGCTGAGCACACCCTCGAGTTCCTTGATCCGGCCTTCGATGAACCCCTGTTTTTCCCGCGCCGAATGATACTCGGCGTTCTCCTTGAGGTCGCCCAGCTCGCGCGCCTCGGCAATCGCCTGGATGACGGCGGGACGCTCGACGGATTTGAGCGTTTTCAATTCGGATTCGAGCGCGGCGTGGCCGGCGCGCGTCATAGGTATCTTTTCCATAGGCCTTACCAGAAAGGGCCGCCTGCCCCTGTCGAGGCGGCGGCGAATTCATCTCAGCTCGTTTCAGCGACATTGCCCCGAGCATCGGACCGGATGCAAGGGGGATTTCCCTGCATGGGCAAAGCGCCGCGCGATTCGGCAGCGCCGCACAGCTTGGGCGCTAACATCCCGAAATTTTCCGAATTGTCCGGCAAATGACCGGTTTTGACGCAGCGCCGGACGTTGACCAAGGGGTATTTTCCGGGCAGGACTCTGCGGATTATGATGCAGGTGCAGCACAAGCCAAGGGGACGGAGATGAGCGACGTGGCGCGCGAAGCGATGGAATATGATGTGGTGATCGTGGGCGCCGGGCCGGCCGGCCTGTCCGCGGCGATCCGGCTCAAGCAGCTCGATGCCGATCTCGAGGTGGTGGTGCTGGAAAAGGGCTCCGAGGTGGGGGCGCATATCCTGTCGGGCGCGGTGCTCGATCCTTGCGGTCTCGACGCGCTGATCCCCGACTGGAAGGACAAGGGCGCGCCGATCAATGTGCCGGTCCGGGATGACAATTTTTACATGCTGGGCGAAGCGGGCAAGGTCCGCATCCCCAACTGGCCGATGCCGAAGCTGATGAACAACCATGGCAACTACATCGTCAGCATGGGCAATGTCTGTCGCTGGATGGCGGAACAGGCCGAAGCCCTGGGCGTCGAGATCTTCCCCGGCATGGCCTGTTCCGAGCTGGTCTATGGCGAGAACGGCGAAGTGAAGGGCGTGATCGCCGGCGAGTTCGGCCGCAACCCCGATGGCAGCGAGGGACCGGGCTACGAGCCGGGCATGGAGCTGCACGGCAAATACGTCTTCCTCGGCGAAGGCGTGCGCGGGCATCTGTCGAAGGAAGTGATCGCGAAATACGACCTCTCGGCCGGGAAAGAGCCGCAGAAATTCGGCCTCGGCTTGAAGGAGATCTGGGAGATCGATCCCGCCAAACACCGCGAAGGCTCGGTCACCCACACGATGGGCTGGCCGCTGGGCGGCAATGCCGGTGGCGGATCCTTCATCTATCACCTTGACAACAATCAGGTTTACGTGGGTTTCGTGGTTCACCTGAACTACAAGAACCCGCATCTCTTCCCCTATATGGAATTCCAGCGGTTCAAGCATCACCCGATGGTGGCCGAGCTGCTGAAAGGCGGCAAGCGCGTCGCCTATGGTGCGCGGGCGATCACCGAGGGCGGCTATCAGTCGATGCCCAAGATGGTGGCGCCGGGCGTGGCGCTGCTGGGCTGTTCGGTGGGCATGGTCAACGTGCCCCGCATCAAGGGCAACCACAATGCCATGCTGTCGGGCAAGGCGGCGGCCGAGGCGGCTTATGATGCGATCAAGGCCGAGCGCGCCGGCGACGAGCTGAGCGCCTATGAGACCGAAGTGCGCGAAGGCGCAATCGGCAAGGACCTGAAGAAAGTGCGCAACGTCAAGCCGATGTGGTCGAAATGGGGCCTCACTGCTTCACTGGCGCTTGGCGGGCTCGACATGTGGACCAATTCGCTGTTTGGCGGCTCGCTCTTCGGCACGTTGAAGCATGGGAAATCGGATGCCGAGGCCACCCAGACGGTCTATCACCACAAGCCGATCGACTATCCCAAGCCCGACGGCAAGCTGAGCTTTGACCGGCTCACCAATGTCGCCTTCTCCTTCACCAACCACGAAGAGAGCCAGCCCTGTCACCTGCGGCTGCTCGATCCCTCGGTGCCGATCGACGAGAACCTGCCGAAATACGCCGAACCGGCGCAGCGCTATTGCCCGGCCGGGGTCTATGAAGTGGTGGAAAAGGATGGGCGGTCGGAGTTCGTGATCAACTTCCAGAACTGCGTGCATTGCAAGACTTGCGACATCAAGGACCCGTCGCAGAACATCAAATGGGTGACACCGCAGGGCGGCGACGGGCCGAATTATCCGAATATGTGAGGTGAGCGCCGCGCCGGAACGCCCATACGGCGGCTCAGCGCGGCGCCGCCGCCCGCCGCAGCCGGTCGTTGATCGCCCGGCCCAACCCCACCTCCGGGATCGGCGCCACCGCGATCACCGACGCCTGACCGTCCAGCGCATGCAGCGCCCCGAAGAGCCGCGCCGCCGCCTCGTGCAGATCGCCACTCTCGGACAGGGACATCGCGCCTGACACCGGCCCGAAACCCAGCAGCACCTCGCCCGCGCGCGCCTCGGTGGCATCCATCCGCAGGCCCGCCTCGGGCGCGTAATGCGACAGCAGCTGACCGGGCGCAGAAGGCGCCTCGGCCGAGCCGCCGGTCTCGAGCGGCGCGCCCAGCATCGCCTCGAGCGCCTCGGCCGGCAGCCCGCCGGGGCGCAGCAGCACCGGCGCCGGCGCCAGCCAGAGGATCGTCGATTCCACACCGACCTCGCTGGCGCCGCCCATCAGCACCGCCTCGATCTCGCCATCGAGCCCCGCCAGCACATGGTCCGGCAAGGTCGGGCTGATCCGGCCCGAGGGGTTGGCCGAGGGCGCCGCCAGCGGCCCGTCAAAGGCCCGCAACAGCTCTTGTGCCAGCGGATGCGCCGGCACCCGCACCGCCAGAGTCGACAGCCCCGCCGTCACCAGCGGCGATATTCCGGCATCCTCGCGCAGCGGCAGAACAAGCGTCAGCGGCCCCGGCCAGAAGGCCTGCGCCACCCGGTCGGCCAGGTCGCTCCAATGCACGTACCGCCGCGCAGTGGCGATATCCGCCACATGGGCAATCAGCGGGTTGAAGCTGGGCCGGCCCTTGGCGGCATAGATTCCCGCCACCGCCGCGCCGTCGCGGGCATCGGCACCGAGGCCGTAGACCGTCTCGGTCGGGAACGCCACGCGGCCGCCGGCGCGCAGCACCGCCACGGCGCGCGCCACTCCGCCCGAGGCGGGATCGAGCCGGTCTGTCTCAATCTGGGTCATGTCCGTGACGCCGCGTTTCAGTTGCCGCAAAGCTGCGCAGCCGTATAGCTGTAGCGCAACAGAAAGCAAAGCCTTTGCAAGGGAGTATTCCCATGGCCTATTCCGCCCCGCTCAGTGATTACGACGTCATTTTCCGCCATGTCGTGCCACTGGCCCCGGTTGCCGCAACCGAAACCTTCGCCGAAGCCTCCGAAGACATGGCCCAGGCCGTATTGGCCGAGGCCGCCCGGCTTTGCGAGGACAAGCTTTCGCAGTACCAGCGCAACGGCGATCTGCACCCGGCGGTGCTTGAAAACGGCGTGGTGCGCACCTCGCCCGGCTTTGCCGAGGGGCACAAGGCGATCGGCGAAGGTGGCTGGATCGGCATGTCGGCCAGCCCCGAACATGGCGGCATGGGCCTGCCGATGATGCTGACCACGGCGGTCAACGACATGATGTCGGGCGCCTGCCTGTCGCTGCAACTGGCGCCGTTGATGAGCCAGGGCCAGATCGAGGCGCTGGAAAACCACGCCTCGGACGCGCTGAAAGACCTCTATATCCCCAAGCTGATCTCGGGCGAATGGACCGGCACGATGAACCTGACCGAGCCGCAGGCCGGGTCGGACGTGGGCGCGCTGCGGTCGAAGGCCGAGCCCAACGGCGACGGCACCTATGCGGTCTCCGGCCAGAAGATCTTCATCTCCTGGGGCGACAATGACTTTGCCGAGAACGTCTGTCACCTGGTCCTCGCTCGCCTGCCCGATGGCAAGCCGGGCACCAAGGGCATCTCGCTTTTCCTGGTGCCCAAGTTCATCCCCGATGACAACGGCGCTCCCGGCAAACCCAACAGCCTGCGGGTGGTCTCGCTCGAGCACAAGATGGGCCTGCATGGCTCGCCCACGGCGGTGATGGAGTACGACGGCGCCACCGGCTGGCTGGTGGGCGAGGCGCATGACGGCATGCGCGCCATGTTCACCATGATGAACAACGCCCGCCTCGGCGTCGGTGTGCAGGGGCTGGGCCAGGCCGAGGCGGCGACCCAGACCGCGCTGGCCTATGCGCTCGACCGCAAGCAGGGCCGCACCCCGGTCGCGGGCGGCACCGGCACCATCGTCGATCACGCCGACGTGCGCCGGATGCTGGCCGAAATGCGCGCCGACACCTTTGTCGCCCGTGCCATTGCCGTGGCATGCGCCCAGGCGATCGACATGGGCCAGGCCACCGGCGATCCGGCCTGGACGGCGCGGGCCGCGCTGCTGACCCCGATCGCCAAGGCCTTTGGCACCCAGACCGGCATGCGCGTCGCCGAAACCGGGGTGCAGGTGCACGGCGGCATGGGCTTCATCGAAGAGACCGGCGCGGCGCAATTCTATCGCGATGTCCGCGTCACCGCGATCTACGAGGGCACCAACGGCATTCAGGCGATGGATCTGGTGGGCCGCAAGATGATGGACGGCGGCGAGGCGATGAATGCGCTGCTGGATGAGGTCGAGGCCCATGCCGAGGGGCTGCGCGCCACCCTGCCCGATCTGGCCGAGCCGGTCTGGCAGGCCTCGGAAACGCTACGCGAAACCGTCGAGGCGCTGATCGGCACAAGCGACCTGAACGAACGCTTCGCCGGCGCGGTGCCTTTCCTGATGGGCTTTGCCCGGGTGCTGGGCGGACATTTCCACCTCAAGGCCGCCGAGGCCGACGGCGCCGACAGCGCCCGCGGCCGGCTGGCCAGGTTCTACATCGAACGGCTGCTGCCGGAACACGCCAGCCTGCTCGAACAATCGCGCGCCGGCGCGGCGGCCCTCTATGCGCTGAGCCCCGAAGACCTGGCCTCCTGATGCGGGACGGCGACACCTCCGGCATCCGCTATCCCTGGCCCGAGCCACCCGCCGAGGGCGCGGCGAGGGAGGTGACGCCGGGTGTGCTCTGGATGCGCCTGCCGCTGCCCATGGCGCTGGACCATGTCAACGTTTATGCGCTCGATGATGGCGACGGCTGGACGGTGATCGACAGCGGCGTTTCGTCGAAACGCAGCCGCGCGCTCTGGGACCGGCTGCTTGCCGGGCCGCTCGCCGGCAAACCCGTGCGCCGCGTGGTGATGACCCACCACCACCCCGATCACACCGGCATGGTGGGCTGGCTCAAATCCACCCATGGCGCCGAGGTCTGGGCCACCCGCACCGCCTGGCTGATGACGCGGATGCTGACGCTGGACGAACAGCACGGGCCCACCGAGGAAACCCTGGCCTTCTGGCGCGCTTGCGGCATGGACCCCGAGATCCTGGCGAAACGCAGCGCCGAGCGGCCGTTCAACTTCGCCGATGTGGTGGCGCCACTGCCGTTGGGGTTTCATCGGATCGCCCAGGGCGACGAGGTCACCATGGGCGGCCGCCGCTGGGCCGTGCATCTCGGCAATGGCCATGCCCCGGCGCATGCCACCTTCTGGAGTCGCGACGACAACCTGGTGATCGCCGGCGATCAGATCCTGCCGTCGATCTCGTCGAACATCGGCGTCTATGCCACCGAGCCCGAGGCCGATCCGGTCGCCGACTGGCTGGAGAGCTGCGAACGCTTCCTGCCGCTCGCGCGCGAGGAGCACCTGGTGCTTGGCGGACACAAGCTGCCCTTCACCGGGCTGCCGCTGCGCCTGCACCAGTTGATCGACAACCATCACGGCGCGCTCAGGCGGCTTGCGGCCCATCTCGCAACGCCACGCACCGCCACCGACTGCTTCGCGCCGCTTTTCAAGCGCCGGATCGGCGCCGGCGAATACGGCTTGGCGATGGTCGAGGCGATGGCGCATTGCCTGCACCTCTGGCACACCGGTCAGGCCACGCGCGAGATCCGCGACGACGGCGCCTGGGTCTGGCAACGGGTGGCTGCCGGCTGATTTTCAGCTTGGGGGCAACCAGCCGCGAGGTCCCGGGGCGAGCCCGGGACGCGTGCCATTCAAGGCCAGCTCTGCCCACACCACCGCCCCGGACCCGATCCGGGGCCTCCGGGCCAAGTGCGGGGCCGCAACGCCGGGCGCGATCCCGAGGCAAACCCGGGACGCAACAAAGCGGCCTGCCTTCGCGACGCGCGCGCCGTTCAGGCGTGCCCGGCAGTCGCGGACAGCGCCAGGGCATCGATCCCCAGCACGCCCAGCGCGGCCTCCCATTTTTCCGGGTCCGGCCGGTCAAAAAGCAGCGCCGGGTCGGGTTCGCAGGTCAGCCAGCCGTTCTGCCCGAGCTCCATCTCGAGCTGCCCCGGCCCCCATCCGGCATACCCCAGCGCCACCAGACGCCGCCGCGGGCCGCGGCCGGCGCCGATCTCTTCGAGGATGTCCATCGTCGCGGTCATCGAGACCATCTCGTCCACATGCAGGGTCGCCACCGGCGATTCGTAATCCGGCGTGTGCAGCACGAAGCCCCGGCCCTGCTCCACCGGTCCGCCGAAATGCAGCCGGCTCTGGCGGAAGTCGTCGGTCACCGGCACCTCGAGCTGTTCCAGCAACTCGCCCAGCCCGAGATCGGCCACCGGCTTGTTGAAGATCAGCCCCATCGCGCCTTCCGGTGAATGGGCACAGAGATAGACGACGGAATGGGCGAAGCGCGGGTCAAGCATCCCCGGCATCGCGATCAGCACTTGTCCTGTCAGGCCGGTATCGCCGTCGTTGGTCATCGGCTCGTTCATCGCCTCTGCGCTCCCCTTGCTGCCTTGCAGTCAAGATGGGCCGTGGCGCCAGATGACGCAAGGCTCGCCACAAAGTGAGTTGGATTTCAGCCGGCTTTCCCGCATCTCATAACCTATGATGCGACACCTGCTGACTTCACTTGCGCTTGCGTTCGGACTTGCCGGGCCCGCCGCCGCCCAGACGACAGAGGTGGCGCGCGCCGCGCTGATCCCCGGCTGGCAACAGGCCGACGGCAGCCATGTGGTCGGGCTGCTGCTCGATCTCGCGCCGGGGTGGAAGACCTATTGGCGCAGCCCCGGCGACGCCGGCATCCCGCCGCGTTTCGATTGGGCCGGCAGCCGCAATATCGCCGGCCTGCGCGCGCTCTGGCCGACGCCCGAGGCGATGGACCAGAACGGCATGACCTCAATCGGCTATCCCGGCGACGTGGTGATCCCGCTGATGATCCGCCCGGAGAGCACCGGCGGCGAGATGCGCCTGACCGGCCGAATGGAGCTTGGCGTCTGCAAGGATGTCTGCGTGCCTGCGGAATTGCGGTTCTCCGCCACGCTGACCCCCGGCGACAGGCGCGATCCGCGGCTTGTCGCGGCGCTGGTCGACCGGCCGCTGACGGCGCGCGAGGCGCAGGTCGGCCAGGTTTCCTGCCGCATCTCGCCGGTCGAGGGCGGCGTCGCCCTGACCGCGCGCATCGCCATGCCCAGCGCCGGCGGCCAGGAGTTCGTGGTGGTCGAGACCGCCAACCCGTCGATCTGGGTCGCCGAGGCCGAGACCCGCCGCGCCGGCAACATCCTGACCGCATCGACCGAAATGCAGCATGTCGAGGGCGCGCCCTTTGCGCTCGACCGCTCCGGCCTGCGCTTTACCGTTCTGGGCAAACGTCACGCCGTCGACATTCGCGGCTGCGCCAGCGGCTAGGACAGCGCGCGCCGCAGCTCCGGCGGCAGCCGCAGCACCTGACCACCCGGCCCCAGAACCACCACGGTCACCAGCGCCTCGAACAGCGGCGTCTCATCCCGGCAGACCTGCTGGCGCAGTACCATGCGGGCGCCGCCGATCTTGTCCGCTGTGGTCAGGACCGTCAGGTCATCACCATAATACGCCGGGCTCAGATAGTCGCCTTCGATCCGCCTGACGACAAAGACCTGCCCGTCACGCGTCTTCATCTGCCGCTGGTCGATTCCCAGCGAGGCCACCCATTCGCTGCGCCCGCGTTCGATGAACTTGAGGAAATTGGCGTGGTAGACGATCCCCGCCATATCGGTGTCTTCGTAATAGACCCGGCAGTCGAAACGGTGGCGCATCGCAAATCCCCTGTTGCCCGCCCCCGTCAAACCATCCCGCCGCGCGCGGTGCAAGCCGGGCGGATTCAATTTGGCAACAGCCCCGACGCAAGTGCCGCTAAGCCGCTTGGTTGGCCGCCCGCCTCTCGCTAGACTTTGTCTCGAATGATCCGCGAGGCCGCCGATGCACATGATCTACGAAATGCGCTATTCCTATTTCGGGCGCTCCGGCTGGCAATCCGAGGCGTCGAACGACGCCGCCAAGCTGTTCGATGACGCGCGGCTTGACGGGCGGCATTATTTCCTCGAAAAGATCGCCCTGCGCTCGCTGGCCGATCAGAGCGATGGCGATTTCGGCCTGATCGTGCTTTCGGCCGAGGCGCTGCCAGAGCGGCACAAATCCCGGCTGCAACAGGTCTGCGGCGACATGCTGGGCGACCGCGCGCATGTGATCTTTCGCGGCCCCGACAGCGCCGGCACCTGTTTCACCCGCTACCGCAAGGCAACCTTCAACCGCGATCCCTGGAGCACGCAGATCGTGCTCGATGACGATGACGCGGTCAGCGCCGATTTCACCGAAAAGCTGCGCGCCGAGGCGATGGCCGCCAAGAAACTGCGCGCGCCGGGCGAGGAATATTGTTTTCTCTCGCATGCGCGTGGCATTTCGGCAGTGTTCCGGGACGGCCAGATATCGCTGCGCCACCGGCTCAATGCGGCCACCAATCTCGGGCTGGCGGTCACCGCCCCCACCGGATCGCGCCGTCAGCCCTTTGGCATCGCCCACAAGAAGATCCTCGAGCGTCGCCCGGTCCGGGTGATCTATTCGCGCAGCCCGAGCTATATCCGGGCGGTGCACGACAGCAACGACAGCCGGGCGCAGTATTCCGACAACATCGTACAGGCCGATGAGATGGAGAAGATGCACCGCGCCTTTCCCCTGCTGCGAGAGCTGATCGCCGACTGGCCGATTGCCGATGCAGAGACGCGGGTGGAACAAGCCGCCTGATGGCGCGGCCGCCCCCTGATCCGCGAAAAATCCGTCACGCGCGAAACTTTTGAGGTTGACCTTACGTAGCTTCCGCCGACCGAGGATTTCGGTCTGACATGGGAGATTACAGCATGAGACTTTTTCTGATTGCACTGAGCGCGGTTATTGCCGCTGGCCCCGTGGCCGCCCTGCACGAAGGCGGCAATCCGCCGGGACAGGTGGCCAAGGACAACCCTGACGACATCAGCGACCGCAATGGCAACGGCAAGGCCAACGGCGGCGATTATTCGCCCGGCTATTCGGCCAGCGTCGGCGAGGATCGCAATGGCGATGGCCGGACCAACGGCAAGGATTACGCCCCGGGTCGGCACGACAAGAAGTGAAACCTGCCCCCGACAGATGATCCGGGGTCGCGGCGTTCGGGAGGGCGCCGCGGCCCTGCCCCCACAAAGCTATTGCGCCATGCCCACCCGCGCCGCCAGCCGGAGCGCATGGCTCGGATCCTGCGCCACCGCCGGCATCACGGGATCATAGCCGGCGCGGATCACGGCGCCGATCTCGGGGCGCAAGACGGTCCTGCCCCCGGCAATGGCCAAGGGCGAGACCTCGGCAAAGGCCTGTTCCGACCAGAGCAGCATCACCTGCACCACCTGCCCCAGCGCCAGATCCGCGGCCGGCTGGGCGCCCAGCTCCTTGTCCATCCGCAGAAAGACAAAAGCCGCCTTGATCGCGCCCTGATCGTCAAAACGGAACACCCGGTACTGGTTGGCCTCTGCCGCCTTGAGCCGCGTCACAAGCGGCGCCAGATCCGGCACCAGCTTGTCGAGGTCGGGCACCTCGGTCAGCTCGTCCCAGTCACGGAAGAAGAAAAACATGCAGTTGCTGCCCAGCTCCGGGTCGGTCTCGGCCATCTGGTGGCCGGCCATGGCAACCACCGCCTCCATCGCGCCCTTGATCACAGGCAGGGTGGCCTCGGTCACGCCAAAGACGATCGGCGCGATCGGACGGCCCCAGCGGGCAAAGAGATAGCTCCCGTCGGCGCGGGTGAAAAGCGGGGCGATATCGTCGGACGTCAGCATGGCGCCGTCCTTAGCACCCTGCGACGGCGGGATAAACCGCGCTCTGTGCGGCCATGCAGAGGCGCCTGCGCGCCGGTTTCGCTCGCCTTCGCGCGCGGGCGGGCGTATGGCAAGGCTCATGATCCGTTGCGTGCCCCTTTCCACCTCCCGCGAGCTGCCACTCTGGCAGCGGCCGGTGACGTTGCTGTTTCTCATGGCGGCGGCGATGCCGGTGGCCTTTGCCACCTGGTCGGCGCTGCTCAACAACTTCGTCATCGAAGTGGCCGGGTTTGACGGATCGGACATCGGCTGGCTGCACACGGTACGCGAAATCCCCGGCTTTCTGGCGGTGGGCGTCATCGCGCTGATCATGCTTATGCATGAGCAGGTGCTGGGGCTTGTCGCGCTGCTGCTGTTGGGGGTGGCGACGGCGGTGACCGCATATTTCCCCTCGATGGCGGGTATCCTGACAGTGACCATGCTGTCATCGATCGGCTTTCACTACTACGAGACGGTCAACCAGTCGCTACAGTTGCAATGGATGCCCAAAGATCAGGCGCCGCGCATTCTCGGCCTGCTGCTGGCGGCGGGCTCGGCGGCGACCCTGCTGGCCTATGGCGCCATCGTGCTGACCTGGGAGGCGCTGGGACTGTCTTATCCACATGTCTACCTGATCGCCGGCGGCATCACCGCGGCGCTGGCCGTGCCGGCGATGCAGGCCTATCCGCGGTTCGAAGCCCCCGATCCGCAGATCAAGAAGCTGATCCTGCGGCGGCGCTACTGGCTCTATTACGTGCTGCAATTCCTGTCCGGCGCGCGGCGGCAGATCTTCGTGGTCTTTGCCGGTTTCATGATGGTCGAACGCTTCGGCTTTCAGGTGCATGAAGTCACGGCGCTGTTCCTGATCAACCTCGTGGCCAACATGGTCTTTGCGCCCGTGATGGGCCGCGCCGTCGGCCGGTTCGGCGAACGCGCGACGCTGCTCTTTGAATACGCCGGGTTGATCGCGGTGTTTCTGGCTTATGGCGGCATCTACTATTTCGGCTGGGGCGTGCTGCTGGCCGCCTCGCTCTACGTGATCGATCACATGTTCTTTGCCCTGGCGCTGGCGCTCAAGACCTATTTCCAGAAGATCGCCGATCCGCGCGACATCGCCCCCACGGCGGCGGTGGCCTTTACCATCAACCATATCGCGGCGGTGTTCCTGCCGGCAGGGCTGGGGTATCTCTGGCTGATCTCGCCCGGCGCGGTCTTTGTCGGGGCGGCGGGGATCGCCACGGCCTCCTTCGTGTTGGCGCTGCTGATCCCGCGCCACCCGGCGCCCGGCAACGAGACGGTGTTTTCCGGCTATATCGCCGCCGCCCCCGCCGAGTGATCCCCGCCCGGCCGGGAGCGCTTCGCCAGCCGGGCCAAGAGGCCCCGGATCACGTCCGGGGCGCGGCGGGCCATCCGGGCCAGGCAGAGAGTGACTGGCCATGGCCGCGACTTCGGGCTAGAGACCGGAAACGCTTGCCAGGAGGCTCCTCATGCCCACATTCACCGCCTTCACCACCCTGACCGGAAAAGATCAGGCCCATGCGCTCGGTCTGGCGATGGAACGGCTGGAGCCGGAGCCCACCGGCGTCGGCGTCTTCGAGATGGAGGATGGCTCGGGCCTCTGGGAAATCGGCGGCTATTTCACCGAATCCCCCGATGCGGCAGCGCTTGCGCTGCTCTCGGCCGCCTTCGCGGCCAAGGACTTCGTCATCTCTGAACTGCCCGAGACCGACTGGGTGGCCAAGGTCCGGCGCGAGCTTGCTCCGGTCGAGGCCGGCCGGTTCTTTGTCTATGGCAGCCATGACGCCGACAAGGTGCCCGAAAACGCCGAGCCGCTGCTGATCGAGGCCGCCATGGCCTTTGGCACCGGCCACCATGGCACCACGCTGGGCTGTCTGCGGGCGCTCGACCGGCTGGCCAATGAGGGCTTCGAAGGCCAGAGCGTGGCCGACATCGGCTGTGGCACTGCCGTTCTGGCGATGGCGGCGGCGCGGATCTGGCCGCAAGAAGTGCTGGCTTCGGATATCGACCGAGTGGCCGTCGACGTGGCCGAGGCCAATGTCCGCGCCAACGGGCTCGAGGGACGGGTGGCCTGTGTCGAGGCCACCGGCTTCGATCACCCGGACATCGCCGCGCGCGCGCCCTTTGATCTGGTCTTTGCCAATATCCTGATGGGGCCGCTGATCGCCCTGGCTCCCGATATGGCCCGGGCGCTCGATACCGGGGGATATGCGATTCTATCCGGAATCCTCACCGAACAGGCGGATGAGGTCATTGCGGTTTATTCCCGGAATGGTATCAATCTGGTGCAACGCGAAGATATTGTTGAATGGACGACCCTGACCCTCCGCAAATCTAGCTGATTTTGCGGGGTTTTTCGGTCAATTCGAGGCAGTTGCCGCAGTGCCGCCACATTTGCAGCCCATTAAGGTTCCCGTGTCTGGTGGGGGCCAGATAGTTAGAGGCTGCCATGTCGGAAACGCTTTTCCATTTCGACAAACGTGTGAATCGCATTGCCAGAAAGAACCGCAAGCTGGCGCGCGGTCACGTCAATTTCATTGACCGTACAGGGGTCATCCGTCAACGTCCGCGCCGCGGGCTCACCGGCGTGCCGCTGCGCGGCCTGCTGACCATCGGCCTGGGCTTTGTCGGCTTCAAGGGCCTGCTGATCGCCCATCAGGGCCCGGTTCAATACGAAGACAAGCTGGCGCTGCTGGCCGAGGGCACGATTTTCGAGCAGGGCGCCGCCTGGGCGATGCAGATCGAGCCCGTATCGCAGGCCGTCGCCCGCTTCATTGCACCGCTGCTTATGTGATCGCAGGGGCGCCGGCCCTGACGTGCCGCGCCCCGCGCATCCGATTGTTTGTTAACCAGTGCTCCGGTCCGACCGCCCCCCGCGGCCCGGACCGGATTCCCGCGGCCCGCACCCACGCCTAGATTTCTGCGGGCCGCATCATCAGACTTACCCGCCCCCCATTAACGAGTAAGGCCGCGGCTTCCATCGAAGTCGCGGCCCGGGGGCGTACTCATCTGCGCGCTTTCAGTGATAATCGCCGCGTGCGACGCGGTCGATGTCAGCGCGGGTCAGACCGATGTCGTCCAGCTCGCTCTCGCTCAGCTGCGACAGCATCTTGCGGGTCTGGCGGGCGTCGTTCCACTCTTGCACGGCCGAGATCATGGCGATAATGACGCGACCGATCCGTTCGGCAACGCCGGCAATGGCGATATGGGCGTGGCTCTGTTCAGAAACTGCCATTGTTTTGCTCCTAGGCTAAAGCGCCATGGCGGCGCGTGTTTTCATTTCGCGCAATTAATGTGCAAACACGCCCCGAGCAAGCGCCACCGGCGCATTCCCCATATGCGTTTTCTGCATGGCTCTTTTGGCCCCCAAGAGTCTGAAATAAATCAATAAACTAAGGCCTTTCATGTCGTTTTCAGACCTTCGCGGGACGCGTTTTGCGACGGCCCTGGATCGCCGCCGGCCCGGTCCTGACCGGGCAATCGGCTTGACAGGTTTCGCTTGGCGTTTGTTCCCGGTTCGTGCTAGCGAAACAAAAAGGCAACAAACGGGGCAGTCATGCGGGTTCTGGGCATCGATCCGGGTTTGCGCAACCTGGGCTGGGGCGTGATCGACGTCTCGGGCAACAAGCTGACGCATGTGGCAAACGGCATCTGCCATTCCTCGGGCACGGATCTTGCACTGCGGCTGGTGTCGTTGCATGAACAGCTCTCGGCGGTGCTGGCGCGGTTCGCCCCCACCACGGCGGCGGTGGAACAGACCTTCGTCAACAAGGATGCGGTGGCGACGCTGAAGCTGGGCCAGGCTCGGGGCATCGCGCTTTTGGTGCCGGCGCAGGCCGGGCTCGCGGTGGGCGAATATGCCCCCAACGCGGTCAAGAAATGCGTGGTCGGTGTCGGCCATGCGGACAAGAAACAGGTGGCCCATATGGTCAAAATGCAATTGCCCGGTGTGGTGCTGGCCGGGGCCGATGCGGCCGACGCGCTGGCCATCGCCATCACCCATGCGCTCTATTACCGTTCTCCCAGCCTGCGCGAGGCGCGGGCGTCATGATCGGCAAGCTCTCGGGGCGGATCGACTATCGCGGCGAGGATCACGTGCTGCTCGACGTGCGCGGCGTGGGCTATGTGGTGTTCTGTTCCGAGCGCACCCTGGCCACCCTGCCCAGCCCCGGCGAAGCGGTGGCGCTTTATACCGATCTGGTGGTGCGCGAGGATCTGTTGCAGCTCTACGGCTTTCCGTCGCTGGTCGAGAAGGAATGGCACCGGCTGCTGCTGACGGTGCAGGGCGTCGGCGCCAAGGCGGCGCTGGCGATCCAGGGCGCACTGGGCCCCGAGGGCGTGGGCCGGGCGATCGCGCTTGGCGATGTCACGGCGATCAAGGCGGCCAAGGGGATCGGCCCCAAAACTGCGCAGCGGGTGGTGCATGAGCTGAAGGACAAGGCGCCGGCGGTGATGGCAATGGGCGGCGCCCGGACGGCCGAACTGGGCGATGTCGAAGATACGGTTATCGAGCCGGCCCCGGCCCGGCCCGCCGCCAAACCCGCACCCAAGACAAGCAACGCCCAGGCCGAGGCGCTGTCGGCACTGAGCAACCTGGGCTACGGTCCCGGCGAGGCGGCGGGCGCGGTGGCCCAGGCCGCCGGCGACGACCCCGCGGCCGAGACCCCGGCCCTGATCCGCGCCGCGCTCAAGCTCTTGGCGCCGAAAGGATGAGGCAAAGGCGCGAGGAGCGGCAGAGATGAGCGAACCGGACCCCACCCTGCGCCCCGAAGCGCGGCCCGAGGATGTCGACCGCGCGCTACGCCCGCAGCAGCTCGGCGATTTCATCGGTCAGGCCGAGGCCCGCGCCAACCTGCGCGTCTTCATTCAGTCCGCCCGGCAACGCGGCGAGGCGATGGACCACACGCTGTTTCACGGCCCGCCGGGCCTGGGCAAGACGACGCTGGCGCAGATCATGGCGCGCGAGCTGGGCGTCAACTTCCGCATGACCTCCGGGCCGGTGCTGGCCAAGGCCGGCGATCTGGCGGCCATCCTGACCAACCTCGAGGCCCGCGACGTCCTGTTCATCGACGAGATCCACCGGCTCAACCCGGTGGTGGAAGAGGTGCTTTATCCGGCGCTGGAGGATTTCGAACTGGACCTGGTGATCGGCGAAGGCCCGGCCGCGCGCACCGTGCGGATCGAGCTGCAACCTTTCACGCTGGTCGGCGCGACCACCCGCCTTGGCCTGCTGACGACGCCGCTGCGCGACCGCTTCGGCATTCCGACCCGGCTCAATTTCTACACCATCGACGAGCTGCACGAGATTGTCAGCCGCAATGCCGTCAAGCTCGGGGTGCCCGCCGACGACGCAGGCGCCAGAGAGATCGCCCGCCGCGCCCGCGGCACGCCGCGCATCGCCGGGCGGCTGCTGCGGCGGGTGGTGGATTTCGCCGTGGTCGATGGCGACGGTCATATCACCCGCGAGCTGGCGGATGGCGCGCTGACCCGGCTGGGCGTCGACAACCTCGGCCTCGACGGCGCCGACCGGCGCTATCTCAAGCTGATCGCCGAAAACTACTCCGGCGGCCCGGTGGGGATCGAGACGATTTCCGCCGCGCTCAGCGAAAGCCGCGATGCGCTGGAAGAGGTGATCGAGCCCTACCTGCTGCAACAGGGCCTGATCCAGCGCACCCCGCGCGGCAGGATGCTGGCCCAGAAGGCCTGGACCCACCTTGGCCTGCCCGCCCCCCGCGCGCCGGGACAGAGCGACCTGTTCGGATAAACCCCGCTCCGGCGGATCGCCAAGTTGACAGCGCCGTTAGCGCTGTCATTCTGCGCCGGCACCACCCTATTTTGACAGGAGACCGACCCGTGACAGACGCGCTTCGCAACGCCCGCAGCGATTTCCCGACCGACTTCCTGTTTGGCGCCGCCACCGCCGCCTATCAGATCGAGGGCTCCGGCTTCGGCGGCGCCGGTGCCAGCCACTGGGACACCTTCGCCGCCACCCCCGGCAATGTGGTCGGCGCCGACGACGGCGCGGTGGCCTGCGACCATTACAACCGCTGGCAGGAGGATCTCGATCTGATGCAGGCGGCCGGCTTCGACGCCTACCGCTTCTCGACCTCCTGGTCACGGGTCATGCCCGAGGGCACCGGCCGCCCCAACGCCGAGGGCCTCGACTTCTACGACCGGCTGGTCGACGGCGTGCTCGCGCGCGGGATGACGCCGTTCCTGACGCTGTATCACTGGGATCTGCCGTCGGCGCTGGCGATGAACGGCGGCTGGACCAATCGCGACATTGCCGGCTGGTTCGCCGACTATTGCGCGGTGGTCTTCGACCGCATCGGCGATCGTGTCGCCGCCACCGCCACCATCAACGAGCCTTGGTGCGTCGCCTGGCTGTCGCATTTCATCGGCGCCCATGCGCCCGGCCTGCGCGACATCCGCGCCGCCGCCCATGCCATGCACCATGTATTGCTGGCCCATGGCACCGCGATGCAGGCGCTGCGCGCCAGCGGAGCGAAAGACCTCGGCATCGTGTTGAACTTCGAAACCGCCAGCCCCGCCAGCGACAGCTCCGAAGACCGGGCCGCCGCCGCCCGGGCCGATGCGATCTACAACCGCTGGTTCATCGAGGCCATCGCCGGCCAGGGCTATCCGGCCGAGGCGCTCGAAGGCCTCGGCCCGCATATGCCGGCGGGCTGGCAGGCGGATATGGACACCATCGCCACCCCGCTCGACTGGCTGGGAGTGAATTATTACACCCGCGCGCTTTATGCCGCAGACCCCACCCGGCCCTGGCCACGATACCGCACGGTCGATGGCCCGCTGCCCAAGACGGCAATGGGCTGGGAAATCCGCCCCGAGGGCCTGCGCGAATTCCTGCTGCGGCTGGCACAGGGACCGGCCCGGGGGCTGCCGATCTATGTCACCGAGAACGGCATGGCGGGCGATGATGCGGTGCAGGACGGTGCGGTACACGACCCGCTACGCCAGGGCTTCATCGACTCCCATCTCGATGCCGCGCGCGCCGCCATTGCCGAGGGTGTCGATCTGCGCGGCTTCTTCTACTGGTCGCTGCTGGACAATTACGAATGGGCCTTCGGCTATGACAAGCGCTTCGGCCTCGTGCACGTCGATTACGCCACCCAGACGCGCACGCCCAAAGCCTCGTACCACGCCCTGGCGCGCGCGCTGAGCCGCTAGAAGAAACTTTGCGGGTCGATATCCACCGCCAGCCGCAGCCCGCCACGCACCGGGAACTGGCCGATCCATTCGGCCAGCGCCCCCTGCAAGGCCACGCCCTTGTCGGCCTTGACCAGAAGCCGCACCCGGTGCCGCCCGCGAACCCGGGCGATCGGCGCCGGCGCCGGGCCAAAGACCTGCGCCCCCACCCGCCGCAGCGCCGCGTCATTGCGCGCCAGCGCCGCGCCCAGGTCGAAGGCCGGCTGCGCCTCTTCGGCTGAAATGATGATCCCCGCCAGCCGGCCATAAGGCGGCACCCCGGCGGCGCGGCGTTCCTCGGCCTCGGCCTGCCAGAAGCGCTCCTCGTCGCCGGCAATGATCGCCCGGATCACCGGATGTTCGGGCTGGTGGGTCTGGATCAGCGCAAGTCCGGGCTTCTCGGCCCGCCCGGCGCGGCCTGCGACCTGGCGCACCAGTTGAAAGGTACGCTCGGCAGCCCGCAGGTCGGAGCCATGCAGGCCGAGATCGGCGTCGATCACCCCGACCAGCGTCAGCAGCGGAAAATTGTGCCCCTTGGCCACCAGCTGGGTGCCGATGACGATATCGGCACCGCCGCCGGCGATCTCTTCGATCTGCGTCTTCAGGGCCCGGGCCGAGCCGTACATGTCCGACGACAATGTCGCCACTCGGGCCTGCGGAAACAGCGCCACCGCCTCCTCGGTCAGCCGCTCCACCCCCGGCCCCACCGCTGCCAGCCGGCCTTCCGCCTCGCAGGAGGGGCAGATCTCGGGCATCGGCCGGCTCTCGCCGCATTGATGGCAGACCAGCCGCTTGAGAAACCGGTGTTCGACCATTCGCGCGTCGCATTGCGGGCATTCGATCTGATGGCCGCAGGCGCGGCACAGCGTGATCGGCGCATAGCCCCGCCGGTTGATGAACAAAAGCGACTGTTCACCGCGCTCCAGCCGGGCATTCACCGCCGCCTGGAGCGTCGGCGAGACCCAGCGATCCGATGGCAGGCTTTCGGCCCGCATGTCGATCGCCCGCATCTCCGGCAGCACCGCCGCGCCAAAACGCGAGGTCAGCTCGATCCGCGTATACTTGCCGGCCTGCGCATTGGCCCAGCTCTCCAGCGACGGCGTCGCCGAAGCCAGCACCACCTGCGCGTCTTCCAGCGAGGCCCGCAGCACCGCCATATCACGCGCATTGTAGAGCACCCCGTCGCCCTGCTTGTAGGAGGTGTCATGTTCCTCGTCGACGACGATCAGCCCGAGGTCGCGAAACGGCAGGAACAGCGCCGACCGCGCGCCCACCACCATCTGCGCCCCACCCTCGCCGACCATCTTCCAGCAACGCCGCCGCTCGGTCTGGGTGATGCCCGAATGCCATTCCGCCGGTTTCGCGCCGAACCGCGCCTCCACCCGGGTCAGGAATTCCTGGGTCAGCGCGATCTCGGGCAGCAGCACCAGCGCCTGCCGTCCGCGGCGCAGGCAATCGGCCACCGCCTCGAGGTAGACTTCGGTCTTGCCCGATCCGGTGACCCCGCGCAGCAGCGTCGTGGAATAGCCCTGGCCGGCGGCGGTGTGCAGATGTGCCACCGCCGTCATCTGGTCGGTGGTCAGCGTCTTGCCGGGACGCGCGGGATCGAGCGGCAGATAGGGCGTGTCGCGCGGCGCCTCCTCCTCACGCACCACGCCCTGGGCGGCCAGCCCCTTGACCACCGAAGGCGAAACCCCGGCCATCTCGGCCAGCTCCTTGAGGGTAAAGGCCAACCCGCCATAGTCCTCCAGCACCCCGAGCACCGCGCGACGCGCCTTGGTGTCGCGATCCGGCAGCCCCTCGCCCCGGCGATAGATCTTGCGCGCCCCCGGCGGCGCGCCCAGCCCCGGCGCCCGGGTGGCCAGCCGCAGCATCGCCGGCAGGGGCGTCAGCGTATAGGCGCCGGCGCGGGTCAGAAAGGCACGCATCCCCTCGCGCATCGGCGCCGCGTCGAGCACCCGGATCACCGCCCGCAGCTTGGCGCGGTCGAACTCCCCCGCCCCGGCGCCCCAGACCACGCCCAGCATCCTGCGCGGGCCCAGCGGCACCTCGACAAAGGCCCCGAGATGGCAGCCGCCCGCCGGCGCCAGGTAATCCAGCACCCCGGCCAGATCGCCCATCGCCTGGGTCAGAAGCACACCGATCCGGTCGCCTTCGTCGAAATAGCTGCGGCACATGCGGCCCTGTCCCTCGCGGCTCGAAACTCTGCCGAGAGGTATGCCACCGCTGCCGGTTTGCCAAGACACCGGCAGCGGACGACCCCGGCCGCCCCTTTCCTCTTGCTGCAAATACCGCGGGGAGCGCGAGGGGCTGGCCCCTCGCTCCCGCCCCGGCCCCGCAGTCCGGCGTTGGCAGAAAGGCACAACCTGAAGAAAAGGCGCAAAGCCGCTCAAAAACCTGCGGAAAGCCCGGGCAGGCCCTGCTAGCCTCCGGCAAGGACCACGGGATTCGCTTAAGGGACACGCATGACCTCCAGCCTCAAGATCGACGACGACCTCCGCGCCACCATCATTGCGCGCCCCACCGTGATCCTCGACGACAAGGACGTGATGCATGCGCTGATCGCTGCCAATGAAAAGGCCATGGGCAGCAATATCGTCGATCTGCGCGGCATTGCCATGGAGCGGCTGGAACGTCGCCTCGACCGGCTCGAGGACACTCACCGCAGCGTCATTGCCGCGGCCTATGAGAATCTCGCCGGCACCAACCAGGTGCACCGCGCCATCCTGCGCATGCTCGACCCGGTGGATTTCGAAGCCTTCCTACGCGGCCTGGGCGGCGAAGTGGCCGATATCCTGCGCGTCGATGCGGTGCGGCTGGTGCTGGAAAGCGCCGAGCGAGCCGAGGACGATCCGGCGTTCTCGAAACTCGGAGATGTGCTGCGGGTGGCCGAACCCGGCTATGTCTCGCAATATGTGACCGAGGGCCGCATGGGCGGGCTGCGCCCGGTCACCCTGCGCCAGCGCGCCGCCGGCGATCCGGCGCTCTACGGCGGCAAGGCCGGCGACATCCGTTCCGAGGCCTGTCTGGTGCTCGATCTCGGCCCCGGCCGGCTGCCCGGCATGTTGGCCTTCGGCGCCGAGGATCCGCATCTCTTCACGCCGCAGCAGGGCACCGATCTGCTGGCCTTCTTCGCCGGTGTCTTCGAGCGCTCGATGCGCCGCTGGCTGGCGTGAGCACGCCCGCGACCTTCATCTCGCCTGCGGCGCGCGACGCGTTGGAGGACTGGCTGACCCAGGCCCGCGCGCTGCAAGGCCGGGCCGAGAACACCACCGGGGCCTATCGCGCCGATGTGCTGAACTTCCTAACCTTCATGACCGAATACCACGGTGGCACCCAAGGGCTGGGCCCGCTCTCGCGCATCACCCTGCGCGACATGCGCGCCTGGATGGCCCATACTCGCGGACCGGAGGTGGGGCCGCGCACGCTGGCGCGCAAGCTCTCGGCGGTCAAGAGCTTCTACCGCTGGCTGGCCGAACGCGAGGGCTTCGAGCCCACCGCCGTGCTCTCGACCCGGGCGCCGAAATATACCCGCAAGCTGCCCCGCCCGCTGGCCGAAGAGGCCGCCCGCGCGATGATCGACACCATCGAGATGCAGAGCCAGACCGGCTGGATCGCCGCCCGCGACATGGCGGTGGTGACGCTGCTTTACGGCTGCGGGTTGAGGATCTCCGAGGCGCTGGGGCTGAGCCGCGGCGCCGCGCCGCTGGGCGACAGCCTGCGCGTTCTGGGCAAGGGTCAGAAAGAGCGGATCGTGCCGGTGATCCCCGCCGCCGCCCGTGCTGTCGATGCCTATCTCGCCCTCTGCCCTTTCGATCCCGAACCGGAGGCGCCGCTGTTTCTCGGCGCCCGCGGCGGGCGGCTCAACCCGCGGCTGGTGCAAAAGGCGATGCAGCAGGCGCGCATGCAGCTCGGCCTGCCCGCCAGTGCCACGCCGCATGCCATGCGCCACAGCTTCGCCACCCATCTGCTCAACGCCGGCGGCGACCTGCGGGCGATCCAGGAACTCCTCGGCCATGCCTCGCTGAGCACCACCCAAGGGTACACCGGCATCGACAGCGCCCGGCTGCTCGAGGTCTACGAGAAAGCGCATCCCAAGGCCGGGCAGGCCGGGACATTCGGGTAGACCGGGAGATGATCGCCGGTTCGCGTCGCCACCCCCGGGCAAGACCCGCGCCCCGCCGCCTCACGCCAGCAGGAACAATGTGATCCCCGGAAACAGTACCAGAAGGATCACCCGCAGGATGTCGGAGGTGACGAACCAGATCACCGCGCGATAGGTGTCGGCCATCGGTGTCGTCCGGTCCATGGTGTTGATGATAAAGAGGTTCATCCCCACCGGCGGCGTGATCAGCCCGACCTCGACGACGATCAGCACCAGGATGCCGAACCAGATCGCCACCTGTTCCGCCTCGATCCGGTTGGCGATGCCTTCGGTCACCCGGATGCCCAGCGCCTGCATCTGCTCGCGGCTCAGCTCGGCGCCCGTCGCCATGGCCTCGCGGATCGCGGCCAGCATCTCGGCCGCCATCCCCTCGGGCACCCCCGCCGCCAGCACCTCGCGCGCCGCCTCGGCCTGCATCGCGGCGAGATCGACAAAACCGAAATCCATCAGCGAGATCACCGGGAAAAAGATCGGGATGGTCAGCAGAATCATCGACAGGCTGTCCATCAGGCAGCCGAACACCAGATAGAAGACCAGCACCAGCGCCAGCACCGTCCAGGGGCTGAAGCCCTGCCCCACTACCCAGTCGGCCAGCTCCTGCGGCACCTGGGTCAGCGCCAGGAAGCCATTGTAGATCCCCGCCCCCAGAACGATGAAAAAGATCATCGCGGTCGACGAAGCGGTGACCAGGATCGCCTCCTTGAACACTGTCCAGGACATGTTGCCGCCGATCAGCGCAATGATGCCGGTGCCGGCGGCGCCGACCGCGGCGCCCTCGGTCGGGGTGAACCAGCCGACATAGATGCCGCCCACCACCAGGCCAAAGACCAGCACCACCGGCCAGACGTCGAGGAAATTCCGCAGCCGCGTGGCCCAGGGCACCGGCGCCCGCACGCCCGCCGCCTCGGGGTTCACGCGGACATAGATCGAGATCGTCAGGATATAACCCAGCGCCGCCAGAAGCCCCGGCACGAAGGCCGCAAGAAACAGCTTGGCGATGTTCTGCTCGGTCAGGATGGCATAGATCACCAGGATCACCGAGGGCGGGATCAGGATGCCCAGGGTGCCGCCCGCCGCCAGCGTCGCGGTCGAGAAGCCGCCGGAATAGCCGTAGCGCTTGAGCTCCGGCAGGGCGACGCGGCTCATGGTGGCGGCCGTGGCCAGCGACGAGCCGCAGATCGCGCCAAATCCGGCGCAGGCGCCGACGGCGGCCATGGCCACCCCGCCCTTGCGATGGCCGAGAAAGCTCTCGGCGGCGCGAAACAGCGCCGCCGACATGCCCGACAGCGTGGCGAACTGGCCCATCAGCAGGAACAGCGGGATGATCGACAGCGAATAAGAGGAAAAGGTGGTGTAGGTCTCGCTCTTCAGCCGCGCCATGAAGACCGTGGTGCCATCGGTGGCGAGCCAGAGCCCGCCGATGCCACAGAGCAGCATGGCCAGCCCGATCGGCGCGCGCAGAAAGATCATCACCAGCAGTACGGGAAAGGACAGGAAACCCAGCGTCAGCAAGCTCAATGCACCGCTCCTTCGGCCTGCGGCAGCCGCGCCCGCCCGGTCAGGGCAAAGGCCAGCCGCGCATAGGCGCAATAGCCGGCCACCACGGCGGCCACGCCGGCCGCCACGAGGCTGGCCGCATAGGCCCACCAGACGGGGAATTGCAGCAGAAAAGTGGTTTCGCCATTGCCGTATTTGCCGATCATGCCGGCCGCCAGACGCAGGGTGATCAGCCAGATCGTCAGGCTCAGCACAACCTCCCAGAAGGCGATCAGCCAGCGGTTGGCGCGCAGCGGCAGGGCCTGGGTAAAGATGTCCACCGTCGCATGGCCGCCGTGCAGCTGGCAGATCGGCAGGAAGGCAAAGATGGCAAAGGCCACCCCGGCTTCGACCAGTTCGAAATCGCCGGCCACCGGGCCGACCCCGCTATTGATCAGCGCCGCGCCCAGGGCCTCGCCCAGAACGCCGGAATGGCCCAGGGTATTGAGCCCGCGGCCCAGCACGCTAACACAGGTCAACCCGACCAGGACAGTCAGCACCAGCCCGCCGGTGATCGCCATCAGCCGGGCCAGCCGGTCCATGAATGTCAGCATCTTGCCCGGCCCTCCCGGCGTCGTCGCACGGCCCCGGCGGCGTTGCGCCTGGGGCCGAAGGCCTCACATAGAGGCGTCTTCGATCAGCTCGAGCGCGCGGGCGCGCAGCGCCGCGCCGTCAATGCCCTTGCCCTCCATCTCGGCGATCCAGGCATCGATCGTGCCCGCGGCCGCGGCCCGCCATTCCGCGGTCTGCGCGTCGCTCAGGGTGATGACATTGTTGCCCAGGTCGAGCGCGGTCTCGCGTTCGGGCGCGTCGTCCTCCTGCATCTGCCGGCCGAATTGCGCCGAGGTCTCGAGCCCGGAATTGGCATCGATCACCGCCTTGAGATCGTCGGGCAGCGACTCGTACTTGTCCTTGTTCATGGCAAAGACGAAAGCCGCGGTATAGAGCGCCTTGTCGCCGCCCATCTCGGTATGGTTCTGCACCAGTTCCGGCACCTTGAGCGCGCCGGTCACCTCCCAGGGGATTACCGTGCCGTCGATCACGCCTTTCGACAGCGCCTCCGGCACCGCCGGCACCGGCATGCCAACCGGCGTCGCGCCCAGCGCGGCGAACATCTGGTTGGTCACCCGGGTCGGCGCCCGCAGCTTGACGCCGTTGAGGTCGGACACCTCTACCACCGGATCCGAGGTATGGATGATCCCCGGCCCGTGCACATGCAGGGCGATCGGTTTGATGTCCTTGAAATCGTCCTCCATCATCGTCTCTTCGGCCAGCGACCAATAGGCCCGGCTGGCGGCCTCGGCGGTGGTCATGGTGAAGGGCAGTTCAAATACTTCGGCCCGCGGGAACCGGCCCGGCGTATACCCCGGCAGGGTCCAGACGATATCGGCCACGCCATCGACAAGCTGGTCCATCAGCTCCGGCGGGGTGCCGCCCAGAGCCATGGCGTGAAACAGCTGGATGTCGATCCGGCCATCGCTCTCGGCCTCGACCTTCTCGGCCCAGGGGATGAGGATGTTCTGCGGCACATTGGCCTGCTCCGGCAGGAAGGAATGCAGCCGCAGCGTCACCTCCTGCGCGAAGGCCGCCCCGCCCCCGAAGGCGGCGGCCAGCGCCGTGCCCATTGCCAGCTTCACCAGGTTACGCGTATCGGTCATCATCATTCCTCCCATAGGCTCCCATTGGACATTTCTTTTCGGGCCTTGCCGACCCTGTAGCTTCCGCTCTGCCTCAGGCAAATAAAATTGCCGCCGGCGAGATAAGCTCAGACTATACCCATCCGTTGCAACGCGCATCATTTTCGTACCGGCGGCCGCAGGTCCGGGCGTTGGCCTGCCGTGGGGTTCACGCGGATTTTCAACACTGTGCCAGCGGCCCCCATTGAATCCAACCGCCATATCGGGGATGACTGACCGATGACAAATCTCCGCGCTCTCTCGATCCACTGGCTGACCGCCACCGGCGCCGTCTTTGCCATGCTGGCGCTTCTCGAGGCGGCGCGCGCGGACTGGCCGATGATGTTCGTCTGGCTGGTGGTGGCCTTTGCGGTCGATGGCGTCGACGGGCCGCTGGCGCGGAAATACGACGTCAAGCACAATGCGCCGCGGTTTGACGGCGTGCTGCTCGATCTGATCATCGACTACCTGACCTATGTCTTCATTCCGGCCTTTGCGCTGTTTCAATCCGGCCTGCTACCCGGCTGGCCCGGCTGGCTCGCGATCATTGTGGTGACCTTTGCCAGCGCGCTGTATTTCGCCGATACCGGCATGAAGACAAAAGACAATTCCTTCGCCGGCTTCCCCGGCTGCTTCAACATGGTGGTGATTGTCATGTTTGCCATCGCGCCGCCGCCGCCGGTGATCCTGGCCATCGTGCTGGTCTGTGCCGTGGCGATGTTCCTGCCGCTCAAGTTCATCCACCCGGTCCGCACCGAGCGCTGGCGCCTGCTGTCGCTGCCCGTGGCGCTGGCCTGGACCTTCTTTGCCGGCTGGGCCGCCTGGGTGAACTTCGATCCCCAGAGCTGGGCGCATTGGGGGTTGGTGGTGACCTCGCTCTACCTGATCTCGGTCGGCATCGTGCAGCAGATCGTGCCGGAGGCAGCGGCATGAGCGCCGCCTCGGCCCCCCCGCCGGCCGGGAGCGCCGGCCTGCGCCTGGTCGGGCTGACGGCGCTGGTGATGGTGGCCTTTGCGGCCAATTCTGTGCTCAACCGCATGGCGCTCGAAGGCGGCGCCGGTGCCTCGAGCTTTGCCCTGATCCGGCTGATCTCCGGCGCCGCATTGCTCGGCCTGCTGGTGTCGCTGCGCGGCGAGGCGCGCGCCCTGCGCCCGACCCGAGCGGTCTGGCCCGGGGTGGCGACGCTGACGCTCTATATCCTCGGCTTCTCCTTTGCCTATCGGACATTGCCGGCGGGGATCGGCGCGCTGATCCTGTTTGGCGGGGTGCAGATCACCATGTTCGCCGGCGCGGTTCTGGCCCGCGAGCCGCTGCCGCCGCTGCGCATCCTCGGCGCGACGATTGCCTTTGCCGGCCTGGCCTGGCTGATGGGGCCGGGCGCGGAACGGCCCGATCCGCTGGGCGCGGCGCTGATGCTGGCCGCCGCGCTGGGCTGGGGGCTGTTTTCGCTGATCGGACGCAAGCGAGGCGCGCCGTTGCAGACCATGAGCGCGTCGTTCCTCTGGTCGGTGCCGCTCGGCGCCCTGGCCTTTGCGTTCTGGCCGGATGCGACCAACCTGCGCGGCGTGATCCTCGCGGTGATCGCAGGTGCGGTGACCTCGGGCCTGGGCTATGCGCTGTGGTACACCGTGCTGCCGCAACTGCGCGCCGCCACCGCCGCCGTGGTCCAGCTGACCGTGCCGATCATCGCCATGGCCAGCGGCATGCTCTTCCTGGCCGAGCCGCTTACTCTGCGCTTCGTACTCTCGGCGCTTCTGGTGCTGGGCGGCGTGGCGCTGTCATTGCGCGCAAGGTAACCCCTTCCGCATGCCCCGCCCGCCGCTTATCTGAGGCCTCATGCGTCTTGTCCTTGCCCTTGTCCTGTTCATGCTGCCCGGCGTCGTCCGGGCCGAGTGCATCGTCTTCCTGCACGGCCTGGCCCGCAGCGAATACAGTTTCGCGGTGATGGAACAGGTGATGCGCCTCGAAGGCTATGACACGGTGCTGCCCTCCTATCCCTCGACCTCGGCCGATGTGGAAACCCTGGTCGGCAAGACCCTGCCCGAAGCCCTGGCGCAATGCGGCACCCAGACCACGCATTTCGTCACCCACTCCATGGGCGGCATTCTGCTGCGCGTCTGGCTGCGCGATCACGGCACGCCCGACAATCTGGGCCGCGTGGTGATGCTCGCCCCGCCCAACCACGGTAGCGAGCTGGTGGACGAGCTCGGCGGGCTCGAGCTGTTCCGCTGGATGAACGGCCCGGCCGGGCTGCAACTGGGCACCGATCCCGAAAGCCTGCCGCCGCAGCTTCCCCAGGTGGAGGCAGAACTCGGCGTGATCGCCGGCAACCGCTCGCTCAACCCCTATTTCTCGTCGCTGATCGACGGGCCGGACGATGGCAAGGTCTCGGTCGCCTCGACCAAGGTCGAGGGCATGGACTGGCATATTACCCTGCCGGTCACCCATACCTTCATGATGAACAATCCGATCGTGATACAACAGACCCTGCTGTTCCTGCGCGAAGGCCGTTTCGACCCCGGCATGGATCTTGCCGACATGCTGTTCGGAGATGACGATGCCAATTGATCTCACCTTCACCGGCGCGCGCTGGCTCTCGCCGCATGGGCTGCGCGGCGGGCCGCTGGCGATCTCCGGCGGGTTGGTCGGCGCGGCGGCTGGCGGGCGCCCTGTCGACGTCTCCGGCAAGTTGATCCTGCCCGGCATCGTCGATCTGCACGGCGACGGTTTCGAACGCCATCTCGCCCCCCGCCGCGGCGCCATGACCGACCTTGCCGCCGGGTTGGTCTCGGCCGAAGCCGAACTGGCCGCCAATGGCATCACCACCGCCGTTCTGGCGCAATTCTATTCCTGGGAAGGCGGGCTGCGTAGCCCCGAGTTCGCCAGGCGGATGCTGGCGGCGCTGGCCCGGGTGCGGCCGCAGCTCGACACGGATTTACAGGTCCAGCTGCGGCTCGAGACCCATATGATCGACGATTTCCCGACGGTGCTCGGGCTGTTGGCAGAGCATGACATCCGCTATGTCGCCTTCAACGATCATGTGCCGCACGACCGGCTGGCTTCCGGCCGCGCGATCCCGCGGCTCACCGGCACGGCGCTGAAATCCGGCCGCAGCCCCGAAGCGCATCTGGCGCTGATGCAGGCGCTGCATGCGCGCTCTGCCGAAGTGCCGGCGGCGCTGGATGCGGTCTGCGCCGATCTGCGCCGGCGCGACATCCGCTACGCCAGCCACGACGATGCCAGCGCCGAGGACCGCGCCACCTGGGCCGCCCGCGGCGCCGCGATCAGCGAATTCCCCGAGACCCGCGAGGCCGCCCAGGCGGCGCGGGACCGTGGCCAGCCGGTGGTGCTTGGCGCGCCCAACGTGGTGCGCGGCGCCAGCCACAAGGGCAAGGTCTCGGCCCGGGCGCTGGTCGAGGACGGGCTCTGCACCGCGCTGGCCTCGGACTACCACTACCCCGCCCCGCGCAACGCGGTCTGGCAGCTGGTCGATCTCGGTCTGCTCGATCTGGCGCAGGCCTGGGCGCTGATCTCCTCCGGCCCGGCAGCGGTCCTTGGCCTGACCGACCGCGGCACGCTGGCGCCCGGCCAACGCGCCGATCTGGTGGTGCTCGACGCCACGACCCGCCGGGTCGAGGCGACGCTTTGCGCCGGGGTCTTCACCCATCTGGCCGGCGAAACCGCCCGCCGGCTGGTCACCACCTGACCCCGTCCCGGACCCCGATCCGGGACCTCCCGTATCGCAGGTTTTCGCAGCAGAGAGCCCCCTGCCGCCAACGGGTTTATCCTACGGTCTTCACCCGGTTCACATGCCCCATCTTGCGCCCCGGCTTGACCTCGGTCTTGCCGTAGAGATGCAGGCTGGCATGGCGCTCCCTGGCAATCTCCGGCACCCGGTCCATGTCCTCGCCGATCAGGTTTTCCATCACCACATCGGCATGTCGGCCGCCATCGCCCAGCGGCCAGCCCGCCACGGCGCGGATATGCTGTTCGAACTGATCGACGGCACAGCCCGCCTGGGTCCAATGGCCCGAGTTATGCACCCGCGGCGCGATCTCGTTGACCACGAGGCCCCGGCCGGTGACAAAAAGCTCCACCCCCATCACGCCGACATAATCCAGCGCATTGAGGATCTGCCCGGCCAGCAGCACCGCATCGGCCTGCATCATCGGCCGGATCTCGGCCGGCACCGTGGTGGTGCGCAGGATGCCACCCTCGTGCACATTCTCGCCCGGGTCGAAACAGGCCACTTCGCCGGTCACCCCGCGCGCCGCGATCACCGAGATCTCGCGTTCGAAATCTACGAAGCCCTCCAGCACCGCCGGCGCGCCCGCCATGTCGGCCAGCGCCTGACCGGCATCGCCCGGCGCCATGATCCGCGCCTGGCCCTTGCCATCATAGCCGAAGCGCCGGGTCTTGAGGATCGCCGGCGTGCCGATCCGCGCCAGCGCCGCCTCCAGCGATGCCGCGTCACCGACATCGGCATAAGGCGCCACCGTCAGCCCCGACCCCGACAGGAAATCCTTCTCGATCAGCCGGTCCTGGCTGACCCGCAGCGCCTCGCGCCCGGGCCGGATCGGCCGCAGCGCCTCGAGGATGTCGAGCGCCGCCGTCGGAATGTTCTCGAATTCATAGGTGATGACATCGACGCTCTCGGCAAAGGCCCGCAGTTCCGCGGCATCGTCATAGCCCGCCGTCGTCACTTTCCAGGCGACATCACCGGCCGGCGGATGGGCCCCCGGCTCGAAGACATGGCAGCGAAAGCCCAGCCGGCTCGCCGCCACCGAAAGCATGCGGCCAAGCTGGCCGCCGCCCAGAATGCCGATCACCGCCCCCTGCGCCAGAGCCTCACTCATCGACCGGCACCTCCGGGATCGAAGCCGAGAGCGCCGCGCGCCAATCCTCCAGCCGCTGCGCCAGCCCGGCATCCTGCAACGCCAGAATGCCCGCCGCCATCAGCCCCGCGTTTTTCGCTCCCGGTGCGCCGATCGCCATAGTCGCCACCGGATAGCCGCGCGGCATCTGCAAGATCGAATACAGCGAATCGACCCCCGAGAGCGCCCGGGTCTGCACCGGTACGCCAATCACCGGCACCCGGGTCTTCGACGCCATCATACCCGGCAGATGCGCCGCGCCGCCGGCGCCGGCGATGATCACCTGCACCCCCCGGTCCACCGCCGTCTTGCCGTAGTCCCAGAGCCGGTCCGGCGTCCGATGCGCCGAGACGATGCGCGCCTCATAGGCCACGCCCAGCTCGTCCAGCACATCCGCCGCTTCCTTCATGGTGGGCCAATCCGACTGGCTGCCCATGATGATGCCCACTACCGGCTCTGTCATCGCATCCCCTCACGTTAGGAAGGCCGCACTATAGCCAGAGCGCCCCCATTGGCAACGGCCCCGCCGGTCGCAGCGGCAGCATTTTCGCATTCCCGTGGCTTCTTCTCTTGAAAAATACCGCCGGGGGAGGCCGCAGGCCGGGGGCAGCGCCCCTAATCCCCGAAAGTCACATCCACCACCACCGGGTAATGGTCGCTCGGCCAGACCGGCCCCAACCGCTCGCGAAACACCGCCGCCGGGCGCAGCGCGCGCAGCCCCGGCCCCAACCCGACATGATCGATCGCGCCAAAGAGGTTGAGCCCGCGATCGAAGTGATAGGTCGCCCCCGGCACCGGCACGAACCGCAGCCCCTCCGCCTCCAGCGGCGCCAGCAGCGCCGAGCCCGCCAGCGCGTTGAAATCACCCAGCACCACCATCGAATGGCCCGCCGCCCGCCAGTCCGCCAGCCGCGCGCGGATCAGCACGACGGATTTGCGCCGGTTGTCCAGGCTGGAATAATCCAGATGCAGGTTCAACACCCGAAACACCGTGCCGCCCCGACGGTCGCGGAACTCGGCCCAGGCGGCAAAGGCCGGCCAGGAGCCATTGAAGGTGCGCGAATAAATCACCTCCGGCGTCTCTGAAAAGAAAAACCAGCCCTGATCCAGCAATTCGAGCCTGGCGCGGCGGTAGAGGATCGGCTGGGTCGGCGGAAATTCCCGCCAGGGCCCGGTGGCCGCGGCGGCATAGCCCGGGTTCTGCTGCAACAGCCAGTCGCGGGCGAGGTTCTCGTCGCTGCCGGAACCGCCGGCAAAGCTTTCCATTTCCTGAAAGGCCACCAGATCGGCCGCGAGCGCCTTGAAGGTCGCATCCAGAACCGGCTTGCGCCGGCGCCAGTCCGCCAGCGACCAGAGGCCGGTGTCGCGCCGGGTAACGATGTAATGCACGTTGTGCGTGGCCAGCCGCAGCCCGCCCGGCACAGGTGGGCCCAGCGCCGGCCCGCCCGAGAGACGCAGATGCTGCACCCCCAGCGCCAGCAGCAGGAGGCCAAACAGCCCCAGGACGCCAAGCAGCGCGCGCCGCAGGCGTTGGGGCCAGACTTTGGGCCGGACCGCAAGCCGCGCCATGGCGGATCAGGCGATGATGTCGGGCAGCAGCCGGTCCTCGATCTGGGCGATCTTGTCCTTCAGCATCAGCTTTTTCTTCTTCAGCCGCTGAATGGTCAGCGCATCGGCGCGGCCCTCGGCCTGAAGCGCATCGATCGCCTGGTCGAGATCGCGGTGCTCGCGTTTGAAGACCTCGAGTTCAACGCGCAAGACCTCGTCGGTCTTCATCGCCAGTTCGGTCTGCATGTTCATCCGGGTATTCTCCATCGCGGGCAGGTGTTCAGGATACTGTGTTCAAAGGCTTTTGGCAAAGGCCTTGCAGCCCACCGGATGCCACACCATATTCGTTGTGAACCGGTTGCCGCTGACGGGGCCGGTCAAGAGATGTCGCTTTGCCAAAGGACGTGTCATGACAAAACTGACCCTGGGCTCCTACCCCCATATGCTGGGGTTCGAGCAGCTGGAGCGCCTGCTGGAACGCACGGCGAAGACCGGCAACGAAGGCTATCCGCCTTTCAATATCGAACAGACCTCCGATCATTCGTATCGCATCACTCTGGCCGTGGCCGGATTTGCCGAGGGCGATCTCTCGATCACCGTCGAGGACCGACAACTGGTGATCCGCGGCCGCCAGCGCGACGACGGCAGCGAACGTGTCTTTCTCCATCGCGGCATCGCGGCGCGGCAGTTCCAGCGCAGCTTCGTGCTGGCCGATGGTGTCGAGGTGGGCGAAGCGGTGATGGAAAACGGGTTGCTGCATGTCGATCTGACGATGCAACGCCCAGAAACCGTGGTGCAGACGATCAATATCAGGAAAGGGTGAATGTCATGAACACGAATTATGATTTCGGCCAGACGGTGCCGCTCAATATCGTCTATGTGAAACCGGTGGCGGTCGCCGACCTTCCCGAGGAAATCCGCGATCAGGCGCATGGCGCCGAAACGCTTTACGCCGTCCACCGCGAGGATGGCGAGCAGCTGGCCCTCGTGGCCGACCGCAAGCTGGCCTTCGTTCTGGCGCGGCAGCACGACATGGCGCCGGTCGCGGTCCACTAGGCCGCCCTCCCCGCCGTACCGAGCCGGGCGGACACACTCCGTATGACAGGCAAAAGGCCGCGGGATCACCCGCGGCCTTTGTCGTTTTGCGTGGCTTTTGCCGCGATCAGCCGGCGATCAGCCCCATGCTCTCGAGCTTCAGGATCACCTGATGCGCGCAGTTGTCGACCTCGACATTCTCGGTCTCGACGCTCAGTTCAGGATCCGCCGGCACGTCGTATGGATCGGAGATGCCGGTGAATTCCTTGATCTTACCTTCCCGCGCCAGCTTGTAGAGCCCTTTGCGGTCACGCCGCTCGCATTCCTCGAGCGAGGTGGCCACATGCACCTCGATGAAGGCGCCGAATTGCTCCACGTCCTCGCGCACGGCACGGCGGGTGGTGGCATAAGGCGCGATCGGCGCGCAGATGGCGATACCGCCGTTCTTGGTGATCTCGCTGGCGACATAACCGATGCGGCGGATGTTGAGGTCGCGGTGCTCCTTCGAGAAGCCCAGCTCGGAGCTGAGGTTCTTGCGCACGATGTCGCCGTCGAGCAGCGTCACTGGGCGGCCGCCCATTTCCATCAGCTTCACCATCAGCGCGTTGGCAATGGTCGATTTGCCGGAGCCGGAGAGACCGGTAAAGAACACGGTGAAGCCCTGTTTGGCCCGCGGCGGACGGGTGCGGCGCAGCTCGGCCACCACCTCAGGGAACGAGAACCATTCGGGGATCTCCAGCCCCTCTTGCAGACGCCGGCGCAGCTCGGTGCCCGAGATGTTGAGGATGGTGACATTGTCACGGTCCTCGATCTCGTCGGCGGGCTCATATTGCGCGCGCTCTTGCACATAGACCATGTGCTTGAAGTCCACCATCTCGACGCCGATCTCGCTCTGGTACTCGCGGAACAGATCCTGCGCATCATAAGGCCCGTAGAAATCCTCGCCCTGGGAATTCTTTCCGGGGCCGGCGTGGTCGCGGCCGACAATGAAATGGGTGCAGCCGTGGTTGGCGCGGATCAGCCCGTGCCAGACCGCCTCGCGCGGGCCGCCCATGCGCATCGCCAGGTTCAGCAGCGACATGTTGGTGGTCGATTGCGGATACTTGTCCAGCACCGCCTCGTAGCAGCGCACGCGGGTGAAGTGATCGACGTCGCCCGGCTTGGTCATGCCGACGACCGGATGGATCAGCAGGTTGGCCTGGGCTTCCTTGGCGGCGCGGAAGGTCAGCTCCTGGTGGGCGCGGTGCAGCGGGTTGCGGGTCTGGAAGGCCACGACCTTGCGCCAGCCCAGCTTGCGGAACAGAGCGCGCAGCTCGTTCGGCGTGTCGCGGCGGCCGCGAAAATCATAATGCACCGGCTGCTGGATACCGGTCACCGGCCCGCCGAGATAGACCTTTCCGGCGGTGTTGTGCAGGTAGTTGACCGCCGGGTGGGCCGCATCATCGGCGCCGAACACCTTTTCCGCCTCGCGCGATTTGTCGGGGGTCCAGCGGTCGGTCACGGTCATGGTGCCGAGGATCACGCCTTCCTGATCGCGCAGCGCGATGTCCTGGCCGATCTCGAGCGAGGCGGCGAATTCCTCGGAAACGTCGAGCGTGATCGGCATCGGCCAGAGCGACCCGTCGGCCAGGCGCATGTTCTCGACAACGCCGTTGTAGTCCTCTTCCGACAGAAACCCCTTGAGCGGGTTGAAACCGCCGTTCATCAGAAGTTCCAGATCACAGATCTGGCGCGGGCTGAGATCGTGGCTGACCAGATTGCCGGCCTCCACCTTCAGCTTCTGGGCGCTCTCGTAAGAGACATAGAGTTCCGAAATCGGAGCCAGGTTGTTCTGCATCAATTCAGTCCTGTGTTTGATGGGGACGAGACCGCTGGCGGTGCCCGTCAGTTCGGCATGAAGCGCTTCGTATTCCGCCAGCTTGCGGGCGAGGAAACTCTCGGTCAGCCGGTTCTTTTCCGCTGCCCCGCGCGGGGTCAGCACATAGGCGAACCGCTGGCGCCGGTCGGGCCCCGAACGTTCGCTGATCTTGATGAACCCGGCCGCCTCGGCAGATTTGAGCCGCGTGTTCAGCGTGCCCAGCGACAGGCCCAGCGCCTCGGCGATCGACCGCTGCGACGCCTCCGGCGCCAGATCGAGCTGGCGCAGGAGACGAAAGACATTGCCGTCCTCATCGGTGATCGGTTTGGCTTTGGGCGGGGCCATGGGAGCGACTCAAAGTATGTTCAACGCTGAACACATCGCACAAGTCGCCGCCCCAGGAAAGCCCGAAGCGGCGGCGCAGGCACGCCGTTGCCGAAATGCCGCTTTGCAGCAGCCGCATGACGCGCTCAGGCCAGCGCCGAAGCCACCCGCACCCCGACCTGCTCGCGCGCGACCTCGGCGAAGATCCAGTCGCGAAAGGCGCGGATCATCGGATCGCCGGCCCGCCCCTCGGGATAGGCCAGGGAATAGATTACCATCGGCAGGGTCACCGCCTCGAACAGCCGCACCAGCCGCCCGGATGCCAGCGTGGCCCGCACCACCGCATCATAGGCCAGCGACACCCCCTGCCCTCGCTCGGCCGCGGTGGTTGCCAGCTCGCAATTGGGAAAGACCGGGCCCTGCGGCAGTGCGGCCGGCGTCACGCCAGCGGCCTGGAACCATTCGCCCCAGGCATCGTCGGTCTCGTCGTACATCAGCCGCAGGCGCAGAAGGTCACCGGGCCGGTGCACGGCGGCCCGGTGTTTCAACTCGGGGCTTATCACCGGGTAGCGGCTCGATTCCATCAGGGGCTCGGTAGATACGCCCGCCGTCGGCGTCACCGACCACTGGATCACCACATCGCTGTCATTGCCGGCGAAATCGGTCGATGGCGCGCCGCTCGAGACCCGAAGCCGCACCCGGTCACCAAATTCCAGCCGGTCCAGCCGCGGCACCAGCCAGCGCGCCGCAAAGCCCGGCGTGCAGAGAACCCGGAAAGGCCGCGCCCCGGCCTGGCTGACCGCGCGGGTGCTTTCGTCGAGCTGGTCGAGCAAGCCGGTCAGCTTGCCGGCGTAGCCGCGCCCGGTCAGCGTCAGCTCGAGCCGGTTGCCGTCCCGCTCGAACAACGCGGTGTCGAGATATTGCTCGAGCGCGCGGATCTGATGGCTGATCGCCGACGGCGAGAGGCACAGCTCCTCGGCGGCGCGTTTGAAGCTGCGGTGGCGCGCGGCGGCTTCGAAAGCCCGCACCGCGGCGAAAGGCGGCAAATGTCGGCCCATGGCAGATGAATTCCCTTCATCCGGGGATGAAAAAACGTCTTTTGCGGCATCCCTCGCCCCCAGCGTATCATCAAAGCACAGCCTGACAAAACAAGATGCGGAGGACGTGATGACCTTCCCTTTCCGGGCCAGCCTTGCGCTGGCACGCACAGGCGCCCTATGCCTGATGCTGTCCCTCTTGCCCGCTGCTGCCGAACCGGCCGATCCGCTGGCCTGGCGCACCGCGCCGACGCTGGTCGAACTCGTGGCCCATCTCGACGATTGGCTCGACCGCCGCTCCGATCTGCCGCGCCGTGCCCAGCCGCCCGCCGTGCGGCTTGTCAGCGCCGCCCGGGCCGCCGCGCTGGACGGGCTGTCCTCGCGGCACGCCGCCCTGCGCGGGCTCTACGATGCCGAGGCGCAGGTGATCTGGCTGATCCGCCCCTGGTCGCCGCGCGATCCCTTTGACGTCAGCACGCTGTTGCATGAGCTGGCGCACCACCGACAGGCCGAGGCGCGGCACTGGTATTGCCCCGGCGCGCAGGAACTGCCCGCCTATCGGCTGCAACAGGCCTGGCTGAACGAGTTGGGCCTCGAGCCCGAGGTCAACTGGATCGCGGTGGTGCTGGAATCGGGATGCACGCCGCGCGACATCCACCCCTAGGCGCCGCCTCAACCGCCGCGGGGGGATGGCGGCGCGCCCATCACCCCCGGGGGTGCACCGGGCGACTTGGACCCCGGCTCAAGCCGGGGTTTCGGCGCCGTAGCCCAGCGGTTCGGTCACCGCCTCGGGGCTGCGCTCGGCTTCGCCGTGCTCGGCCAGGAACTTCTCGGCATCGAGTGCCGCCATGCAGCCCATTCCGGCCGAGGTCACCGCCTGGCGATAGATGTGGTCAGTCAGATCTCCGGCGGCAAAGATGCCCGGCACCGAAGAGCGGGTGCTGCCCGGCTCGACCTTAACGTATCCGCCGTTGTGCAGCTCCAGCGTGTCTTTCACCAGTTCGGTCGCCGGCGCATGGCCGATGGCGATAAAGACGCCCTTGCAGGGGATTTCGGTGATCTCGCCGGTCTTGACGTGCTTTACCCGCACGCCCTCGACGCCCTTGGGCATGTCATTGCCAAAGACCTCATCCAGCTCATGGAACCACAGCGGCTCGATCTTGGGGTGTTTCAACAGCCGTTCCTGAAGGATCTTCTCGGCGCGCAGCTCGTCGCGGCGGTGCACCAGCGTGACCTTGGATGCGAAATTGGTCAGGAACAGCGCCTCTTCGACAGCGGTGTTGCCGCCGCCGACCACGACGATCTCTTGCCCGCGATAGAAGAAACCGTCGCAGGTGGCACAGGCCGAGACGCCAAAGCCCTTGAAGGCCTCTTCGCTGTCCAGCCCCAGCCATTTCGCCCGCGCCCCGGTGGCCAGGATCACCGCGTCGGCGGTGTAGGTGGTGCCGCTGTCCCCCTTGGCCACGAACGGCCGCTTGGAGGTATCGAGCGACGTGATGATGTCGCCGATGATCTCGGTGCCCATCGCCTTGGCATGGGCCTCCATCCGCACCATCAGATCGGGGCCCTGCACTTCGGTGTCGCCGGGCCAGTTCTCGACCTCGGTGGTGGTGGTCAGCTGGCCGCCCGGCTCGATTCCCTGCACGAGGATCGGGCTCAGCATGGCGCGGCTGGCATAGACCCCGGCGGTATAGCCCGCGGGGCCGGACCCGATGATCAGAACTTTGGTGTGGCGTGTCTCACCCATGTTGTGCCCCTTTGGCTTGCGCTTGCATGTCAGAGGCCGCATATAGCGATCCCGTCGCCCGACGAAAAGACCATGCAGGGCCGCTATGCGCCCTGACACCGGCCAGACCGGCGCGGCAAAAACAATCTTGCGCAAGAACGAAACATTATTGCGTCGCCTGACAGGGCTGGTATAACAAACGCAATTTCGGCGGAGGGATACATGCCGGGAACTCGACTAGACCCGATAGATCGCAAAATCCTGGCCGAGCTTCAGGCCGACGGGCGGATGACCAATGTCGAGCTGGCCCGCCGGGTCGGCATTTCGGCCCCGCCCTGCCTGCGCCGGGTGCGCACGCTCGAAGAGCAGGGATTCATACGCGGCTACCATGCCGATATCGACGCCCGCGAGCTGGGATTCGAGGTGCAGGTCTTTGCCATGGTCGGTCTGGTCAGCCAGGCCGAGGCCGATCTTTCGGCCTTCGAGGACCGCTGCCGCGCCTGGCCGCTGGTGCGCGAGTGCCACATGCTGAATGGCGAGGTGGATTTCATCCTGAAATGCGTGGCGCCCGATCTGTCGAGCTTTCAGAGCTTTCTGACCGGCGAACTGCTGACCGCGCCCAATGTCGCCTCGGTCAAGACCTCGCTGGTGATCCGCGGCGCCAAGGACGAGCCCGGCGTGCCCTTCGACGTGTTGGAAGCGCGGCTGAGCAAGAGCGCCTGATCCGGCCCGCGACTCAGCTGTCCTGCCGCCACAATTCCTGAAGCGCCTCGTAATAGGCCGGGTCGTGCTGCCATTTCGGCATCAGGTTGCGCGCCATCTCGAAGGTGATGTCGGGATAGGCGGCCCGCCATTTCCGCGCCGCCGCCATTGCCGCATCCTTGTTGCCGGCCAGCCAATGGGTCCCAAAGAGCATCCGGTAGGCCCAGGTCACCCCAGTCCCTTCGCGCAGCCCCTGTTCACAAAGCGCCACCGATTCGTCGAACCGCCGCATCGCCCGCAGCGCGGCCGAGCGGCCGAACAGCCCGTTGAAGCGGAAGGGATCGAGCGGGCTGAGCTGATCGTAGCGATCAAAGGCCGCCATGCCGGTGTCGAACTCTCCGACATAAACCGCCGTCCAGCCCAGCCGTAGCCAGCCCCAGGCGTTGTTCGGATCAAGCAGCAACGCCCGGTCGACCAGGCTCCGCGCCCGGGCAAAATCGTTGAGCGCCAGCCCGCAGGCCGCCGACAGCGCCACCAGCGCGCCGGGATCGTCCTGCACCATCGGCGCCGCCCGAGACACGAGCGTCCGGGCCGCCGCCTGATGCGGTGCGCCGTCGGTTGTCCAAGTGTAGCAGCAGTGATGTGCATGGCACCACGCCTTGTAGGCCATCGCCGGCGCGAAATCCGGCTGATGCAGCAACGCCTGATCCAGCAGTGCGATGGCGCGTTCGTTCTCTTCGCCGCGATGCGCCCAGAAATGCGGCAGCGCGGTCAGCATCAGCTCATAGGCGGTCCGGTCCTGCGGCGGCCGGGCGCGGGCGCGGGCGATCTCGGCGGCGCGCAGGTTGGGCAGGATCTGCCCCGCCACCTGGGCCGCGATCCGGTCGAGCAGGTCGAACAGATCGTCCAGCCGATCATCGAAGCGCGCGGTCCAGAGCGTATGCCCGTCGTGGCCCCGCACCAGCTGCACCGAAATCCGCAGCCGTTCGCCCGCGCGGCGCACCGACCCCTCGACGATGTAATCCGCCTTCAGTCGCGCCGCCGCCTCGGGCACCGAAAGCCCCGGATCGCCCAGCGCAAAAGCCGATTGCCGGGCAATGACGCGGAACTCCTTGCACCGGCTGAGCGCGCTGGTGATCTCGTCGACCACACCGTCGGCGAACATGTCCCGCGCGGCGGCGCCAAATTCCTCGAACGGCAGCACCGCAAGCGTCGGCCGCTCGCCCCGCGCCGCGTCGCCGGCATCGGCGGGCGCCTCTGCGGCGCGCCCCGCCCGTGCCTGCCGCAGCCAGTCCTCGAAACCTTCCGAAGCCAGATCGAATCCCTCGAGCAGATCGCCGGCGCCGCCCTCGTCAACCTGCACCGCGCCGGCATCGAGCCAGACCGCCTGGCGATCCGCCGCCAGAATCGCCTCCGGCACGGCCCGTTTCAGCACCGAAAGCTCCTGTCGCAGCGAGGCGCGCGACTGTTCTTCCGACCGGTCGCTCCAGAGCAGCTCGGCCAGATACCCCCGTTCGGCCCGCATCCCCGGCTGCAACGCCAGACAGACCAGCATCGCCTGCCCCCGCCGCGTCAGGCCGGCCAGCGGCCGGCCGTCGCCGGTGGCGATCCGCAAGGGGCCGCGCAGATGGATCACGAGGTCGGGCATTTCGGCTGTCAGGCTCCTCTCAGCGCCGATTTTACGGTGTATCCGGCTCATTTTACGAAAGTCTTGCACGCGGGGGCGGCCTTTGCACCCGGCTTTTTGCGCTGCTTTTGCAGGCGGCTGTCAGTCTGAGGTCATCCAATGTCATACCTCGAAAGGAGCCCGACCATGCAGACCCATCGCAGCCTCCCCCGCCCGCTTCACCGCCCCGCCACCCGCTCGATCCTGGCCCGCGTCCTGGGCTGGCTGATCGCCGCCGACGGTGCCTATCGCCAGCGCCAGCAGATGCGCCGCCTGAGCGACGCGGCACTGCGCGACATGGGGCTCACCCGCCGCGACGCCGATACCGGCGGCCACTGAAACCGGCCGGCGCCCTCAGAACGGCGCCACCGCCCGGAACTTCACCCCCTCGCCGCCATCTGGATGGCGGAACCGCAGCTCCTCGGAGTGCAGCATCAGCCGAGGATAGGCCCGCGCCGCACCGCTGGCATAAAGCGGATCACCGAGGATCACATGCCCCAGCGCCAGGGCATGCACCCGCAACTGGTGGCTGCGCCCGGTCTTGGGCATGAAGCGCACGCGGGTCTCGTCGGCCTCGTAGGATTGCACCCGCCAATCGGTCTGCGCCGCCCGGCCGGTCTCGTGACAGACCTTTTGCAACGGCCGGTTCTCCCAGTCGACGATCAGCGGCAGATCGACGGTGCCGGTGCGCGGCTCCAGCCGGCCCCAGAGCCGCGCGACGTAGGTTTTCCTGACGCCGCGCTTCTCGAATTGCAGACCAAGGTGGCGCTGGGCATGCGGCGTCAGGCCAAAGACCATCACGCCGGATGTGTCGCGGTCCAGCCGGTGCACCAGCAGCGCCGTCGGAAAGGCCTCCTGCACCCGGGCGATCAGGCAATCGGCCAGATGCGGCCCCTTGCCCGGCACCGACAGGAGGCCGGCGGGCTTGTTGACGATGAGGATCTCGTGATCTTCGTGCAGCACGTCGAGCGGCGTGTCGGGGGGCTGATAGCTGTCATCCATGCGCCGAGGGTGTGGCAAATGCGCGGCGCCGCCGCAAGGGGCCACGGGTCAGGCGCCCAGCCGCCGCATGCCGCGCAGCATTGCCACCGAATAGATCACCAACGCCGCCCAGATCATCGGAAAGGCGATCATCCGAGCTTGGCCGAAGGGCTCCTTGAAAACCAGCACCGCGCAGAGAAAGATCATCGTCGGCGCGATATATTGCAGCACGCCGATGGTCGAAAGCCGCAGCCCCTTGGCGCCATTGGCATAAAACAGGAGCGGCACGGCGGTGACGACACCACAGCCCAGAAGCAGCCAGGTGTCCAGCGTCAGGCTGGTGGTGAAATGCGATTGTCCGGTCGCGACCGTCCAGGCGATGTAACCCAGCGCCGGCGGCGTCAGGATCAGCACCTCGAGCAGGAACCCCTGGTTGGGGCCGATCGGCAACTGCTTCTTGGCCAGGGCATAAAATCCCCAGGACAGCATCAGCCCGACCGCCGCCCAGGGCAGCCGCCCGGCATCCAGCGCCAGAACCAGCACCGCCGCCGCCGCCAGGGCGATGGCGGCGATCTGCGCCCGGCTCAGCCGTTCACCCAGCAGGACCGCGCCGAGAAAGACCGAGAACAGCGGGTTGATGTAATACCCCAGCGCCGCGTCGAGCGCACGGTCGTTGGCAATCGCCCAGACGTAGATGCCCCAGTTGATCGACACCAGCGCCGCCGTCACGCAGCCCATCGCCAGCATCCGCGGATTGCGCAGCGCCTCGCGCAGGGTGGCCGTCCGCCCCAGCGCCACCAGCACTACCGCCGCGATCGGCACCGACCAGATCACCCGGTGCGCCACCACCTCGGCCGGCGGAATATGCGCCAGCAGCTTCATGTAAAGCGGCAGAAAGCCCCAGATGACATAGGCCGAGACGGCAAAGGCCAGGCCCTGCGCGGTATCTTCGTTGGTCTTGGGCTTGAGAGCTTCGGCAGGGCGCATCTGGCGGATCCTTCTGCAAGGCGACCGGATCCTGTTGCCAGAACCGCGCGACAAAGGCGACCCGGAAAATGCGCTCTCTATTGCGGGACCGGGGGCAGAGGGTCGCGCAGCACGCCCCGGCCTCGCGCCAGGGCCTCTCAGCCCCAAGAGAACCCGCCCGCAAGCGGCCCGGGCTGCGGCGCAATCCCCGCGCCCCGGACCTGTTCCGGGGCCTCACGGTTTGCGGCTCGAGGTCCCGGCGCGGGGCCGGGACGCGGGGGCTCAGAGCCCCTTGGACAGCCGGTCGAAAGCCACCAGCCGGTCGATCAGCGCGCGCATCTGATCCACCGGGATCATGTTCGGCCCGTCCGACGGCGCATTGTCCGGATCCTCGTGCGTCTCGATGAAAAGCGCCGCCACACCCACCGCAACTGCCGCCCGGGCCAGCACCGGAGCGAACTCGCGTTGGCCGCCCGAGGTGGCGCCCTGCCCGCCGGGCTGCTGCACCGAATGGGTCGCGTCGAAGACCACCGGATAGCCGGTCTTGGCCATGGTCGGCAGGCCACGGAAATCGCTCACCAGAGTGTTGTAGCCGAAGGAGGTGCCGCGATCACAGAGCATGATGCGCTGATTGCCGGTCGAGGCGATCTTTTCGGCGACATTGCCCATGTCCCACGGCGCCAGGAACTGGCCTTTCTTGACGTTGATCGCGGCGCCGGTCTCGCCCGCCGCCAAGAGCAGATCGGTCTGTCGGCAGAGAAAGGCGGGGATTTGCAGCACGTCCACCGCCTCGGCCGCCGGGGCGCAATGGCTCTCGGAATGCACGTCGGTCAGCACCGGGCAGCCGAATTCCTCGCGGATCTTCGACAGGATGGTCAGGCCTTCCTCCATCCCCAGGCCCCGCTGGGTCGAGATCGAAGAGCGGTTGGCCTTGTCGTAGCTGGCCTTGAAGATGAACCGGGTGCCACTTGGCGCGCAGGCCTCGGCGATCTTCTCGGCCATCATCCGGGCATGGTCGTGGCTTTCGAGCTGGCAGGGCCCGGTGATCAGCGCCAGGGGATCTTGCGCACTGATGGCGATCTCGCCGATGGTGACGGTTCTGCTCTCTGTCATTGCTCTTTCAACACCTTCTCGATCCGCGCCACATCGGCGGGGTTGTTCAGCTCCCAGAACATCCGGCCCCGCGATTCGACCACCACGCAGCGCACCGGCACGCCGTGCACCAGGAAGCGCAGCTGCTCCAGCCCCTCCAGCGTCTCGAGCCGGCTGACACCCCAGAAGGTGTAAGACCGCAGCGCCTCGGGCCGGTAGGCATAGACGCCGACATGGTGATATACCGGAATGTCGCGCTCGGGCACCTTGGCCGGGTCGATATAGGGCACGATCTCCTTGGAGAAATAGAGCGCCCGGTGATCTTCGCCAAATACCGCCGTGGTGCCGCCGACCCGGCCGTTCTGGCGGTCTTCGACAAACATGTCATAGGTCGCCGGATCGCATTGCAGCACCGGCGTGGCCATCTGCGCGCCGGGATCGGCCTTCATCGCAGCGATCAGCTCTTCCACGAACCAGGGCGGCGTCAGCGGCGCGTCGCCCTGGAAATTCACCACCAGATCGGCCGAGATCGCGCCATTGGCCAGCGCCTCGGCGCAGCGGGCGGTGCCGTTCTCGGCCTCGGGCGAGGTCATGATCACCGAGGCGCCAAAACCCTCCGAGGCCTCGCGGATGCGGTCGTCATCGGTGACCACATGCACCTCGTCGACGCCGGCGATCTGGCGCGCGGCCTCCCAGGACATCTGGATCAGGCTTTTCCTGCTGCCGTCCTTCTGTGTCAGCTCGGCCAGCGGCTTGCCGGGATAGCGCGCCGAGGCATAGCGGGCGGGGATCAGGATAACGGTTTTCATGCAACACCTGCGCGCAGAACATCGTGGATATGGAGAATGCCGACCGGGCGGCTGTTGTCATCGACAACCATCAGCGCACCGATCTTGCGCTCGTTGAGCAGTGCCAGCGCCTGGGCGGCAAAGACATCCGGCGTCACCGTCACCGGGTTGCGGCTGGCCAGTTCGCCGGCAGTCATCTTCATCAGCCCGGCCATGTTGCGCCGCAGGTCGCCGTCCGAGATCACCCCCACCAGCCGGCCGTCCTCGACCACAGCCGCGATGCCAAAGCTTTTCGAGGTCATGGTGATCAGCACATCCGCCATCGCCATGTCGGCCGGCACCAGCGGCAGCATCTCCGGCCCGTGCATCAGATCTTCCACCCGGCTGAGCTGGGCGCCGAGCTTGCCGCCCGGATGGAACACCTGGAAATCCTCCGAGCCGAAACCGCGCAGCTCCATCACCGCCACCGCCAGGGCATCGCCCAGCGCCAGGGTCAGCGTGGTCGAGGTGGTGGGGGCGAGGCCCATCGGGCAGGCCTCGGGCAGTTTCGGCAGGGTCAGCTTGAAATCGGCGGCCTGCATCAGCGTGCTGTTCGGGTTCGACGAAATCCCGATCATCGGGATCGAGAACCGCCGTGTGTGCAGCAGGATGTCGCGCAGCTCGGCGGTCTCGCCGGAATTGGAGATCAGCAGGCAAACGTCATGGCGGGTAATCATGCCGAGATCGCCGTGGCTCGCCTCGGAGGCGTGCACGAAATAGGACGGCGTGCCGGTCGAGGCCAGGGTGGCCGAGATCTTGCGGCCGATGTGGCCCGACTTGCCGATGCCCGAGACGATCACCCGGCCCTCGAGCGCGGCCAGCAGCTGCGCCGCCGCCTCGAAATCCTCCGGCAGCGCCCGGCCGAGCGCCAGAAGCGCCTCCGCCTCGGTCTGCAACACCCGGCGCCCGGTCTCTGCCACCGCTGCGAAATCCGCCGCTTGTCTGGTCATGCTGCTGCCTTCATCGCTGTCTTTGCCCTCGGATACACCTTTGCCGGCGCAGGCGCCAGCCCGCCGGCCGCTCAGCCCGCCGGGCCGTGACCAAAGATCGCCGAGGCGTGATCGGCCATGTAGATGCGCATCCAGGGGGTGTAGATCTGCGGCATGGCGGCGATCTCGGCCACCAACTCGGCCCGCGTCACCCAGCGCACCGCCTGCACCTCGTCGGGGTTGGGAATGACCGGAAGGTCGCGGCTGGCCTCGACGGTGAAGATCTCCACCACCTCGTGCTCGATCATGCCACCGCCGACATCGGCCCGGTATTCCGCCTGGTGCCGCCAGATCGGAGTGACGGCGGTGATGCCCAGTTCCTGCTCCAGCCGCCGCATGGCACAGGTCTCGGCCGCTTCGCCCCAGAGCGGATGGGTGCAGCAGGTGTTGGCCCAGAGCCCTGGCGTGTGGTATTTGCCCGCCGCGCGCTGCTGGATCAGCACTGCATCGCCAGCCAGCACGAAAACTGACACTGCCTTGTGCCGAAGCCCGCGTTCATGCGCCTCGAGCTTGCCAACGGGTGTCAGCTCTCCGTCAACCCAGGCGGGCACCATGTCTTCCATTCTGCCCCTCCTGTCGGTGTCAAAGGCCCCCACGCCCCGGCCTGGGCGCGGCATCTTGTCCGACCGCCTACCCTTTCAGCGCCAAGGAAATCAAGGCTCTGGCGCCATGGCAGGCAGGATTTGCCAAAACGTCGCGCTTGACCTAATGGCCCCGAACCTATGTCCTGAAAGAATTGCTGAGGAGATTTGACCGATGAAGACCCTAGCCCTGACATCGCTTCTGGCTATGGCGCTTGCCATGCCCGCGATGGCCGACAGCCACGGCCCCGACCTAACCGCCACCGGCGATGCAGAAGCCGGAGAACAGGCGTTCCGCAAGTGCCAGTCCTGCCACGTCGTGACCAACGACGCCGGCGAGGTGCTGGCCGGCAAGAAGGCCAAGACCGGCCCCAACCTCTATGGCGTCGTCGGCCGCACCGCCGGTACCGTCGAGGATTTTCGCTATGGCAAGGACATGATCGCCGCCGGCGAGGCCGGGCTGGTGTTTGACGAGGCGAGCTTCGTGGCCTTCGTGATGGATCCGAAAGGCGTGGTTCAGGAAGCCACCGGCGACGGTTCTGCCCGTTCCAAGATGAGCTTCCGGGTGCGCAAGGAAGACGAGGCGAAAGACCTCTATGCCTTCCTCAAGAAGATCGGCCCCGATATGGGCGCGGATGGCAGCTGACCGGGCATCCGGGCGGCGCGCCAGCGGCTGACACCGGCGCCCGGAAAGAACCGGGTTGATTACACGCGGCGGGGCAATCCCGCCGCGCTGATTTTGCCGGGCCGCGCTCAGCCCGGGATCACCCGAGAACCAGGCTCACCGCAACGCGGGTCTTTTCCGCCACCTCGTCGGCCTCGGCCGGGGTCAGGCAGAACGGCGGCGCAAAGCCCAGGATATCGCCCTGCGGCATCGCCCGGCCGATCACCCCCTGCTCCAACAGCGCGGCGGCGACCCGGGGGCCGACCTTTTCGGAAGCGTCAAAGAAGCCGCGGCTGTCGCGGTCCTTGACGAATTCCACGGCGCACATCATGCCCTCGCCGCGCACGTCGCCGACATGGGCATGCCCGCCCAGCGCCTCGGCCATCACCTTGTTGAAATAGGCGCCGGTCTCGCCGGCGTTCTTGACCAGCCCGAGCGTGTCGATCAGCTTGAGGTTGGCCACCCCGGCCGCGGCTCCGATGGGATGGGCGGAATAGGTCCAGCCGTGGCCGATCGGGCCGTTCTCGTCGGTGCCCTGCTCCAGCACCTTCCACATCTTGTCGGACACGATCGAACCCGAGAGCGGCGCATAGGCCGAGGTCAGCCCTTTGGCGATGGTCATCAGGTCGGGCTTCAGCCCGTAGTGATCCGAGCCCATCATCGAGCCCAGACGGCCAAACCCGGTCACCACCTCGTCGGCCACCAGCAGGATGTCGTGCTTTTGCAGCACCTTCTGGATCGCCGGCCAATAGCCCTCCGGCGGCGGCACGATGCCCCCGGTGCCCAGCACCGGCTCGCCGATAAAGGCGGCGATGGTATCGGCGCCTTCGCGCGCGATCAGCGCTTCCAGCTCGGCGACGCAATGCGCCACGAACTCCGCCTCGCTCTGATCGAGATCGTCCCGGCGGAAGTAATAGGGCGCTTCGGTGTGGACCACCTGCGCCAGCGGCAGGTCGAATTTCTTGTGAAACAGCTCGAGCCCGGTGAGCGAGCCGGTCATCAGACCCGAACCGTGATAGCCGCGCCAGCGCGAGATGATCTTCTTCTTTTCGGGCCGGCCGAGAATGTTGTTGTAATACCAGATCAGCTTGACGTTGGTCTCGTTCGCATCCGAGCCAGACAGGCCGAAATAGACCTTGGACATGTGGTCGGGCGCGCGGTCGAGGATCATCTTGGCCAGGGTGATCGAGGCTTCGGTGCCATGGCCGACATAGGCATGGTAATAAGCCAGCTCATGCGCCTGATCCGAGATCGCCTCGGCGATCTCCTTGCGCCCGTAGCCGACATTGACGCAGTACAGCCCGGCAAAGGCATCGAGCAGGCGATTGCCGTCGCGATCCTCGATGTGACAGCCATCGCCGGTGGTCACCACACGATGTGCGACCTCGCCTCGCGCGAAATCGGCCAGATGGGTGGAGGGGTGAAAGAAATTCTCCCGGTCCCATTGTTCGAGCATGTCGTTTTTCAGCATGATCTTCCTTTCCGCAAGAGGCCGCGCCAGCCGCCCGTCCTGCTATTCTCCAAAACAATCCGCAGCCCCGTGGCCGCCCGCGCCTCGCAGCCGGGTGGAAATGCGGCCCGGCTTGCCCGCCGCGATCGCGTCGGGACTTGCGTGGTGCACCCGCAGAGATGCACCCGCATGAGCGGAGCGTTTCACGGCGGATCGGCGATTGCAAGACGGCTTGATTCAGCCGATCAGCTCGTCCTTGCGAAGCTGCGAGATCAGCCCGGCGCGGCGCAGCGTCGGCACCGGATAAGCCGGATCGTTGAGGAAACGGTCGAGGGTGAAATCAGGCTCCAGCGCCTGAATCTGGCGCATGTAGCGTTGCGCCCCCTTGATGTCGCCGGCGTGGGCGCACAGCACCACAAGCTGCCGCTTGGGGGTGATGAACCCGGGCGCGGCACGGCTGGCACGGGCGGCGGCAAGCCGCGCCTCGTCGAGCTTGCCGGCCGAAATGCAGATCAGCGTGTGAAACAGATCCCAGAGGTGGCTGAGATCATCGTCCGGCTCCGAGGCCCGCGCCGCGATCGACAGCCGGTAGGCTTCGGCCGGATTGCCCAGCGTGCTGTGCGCCAGCGCCAGCGTCTGCTGCGCGAACAGGTTGTACTGATTGAATTTCATCGCCTGCATCGCGAGATCGGCGGGGGCTTCGGGATCATGCTGCAACCCGATCCGGGTCAGCGCCACCAGCGAGATCGCCAGCGCATTGTCGGGCGCGCTTTCCAGCGCCTGGGTGATCAGCGCATCGGTCTCTTCGCGGTCGGCGGGGCCGCTGCCGTGTCCGGTCTCGAGCAGTTGCGCCATGCGGACATAGGCCTGCCAGGCGAGGTAGACACCATTGCCGTCAGCTTCATGGGCGCGGCGGAAAAACTGGTTCGCCTCTTGCAGCGAAACCTTGTCGAATTGCGCCAGCTTGCGCATGCCGAGGCTGCCATACCCGGCCGCGGCGGCTTCGGGCCGGTCGAGCGGCACCATGGCGGGCAACCGGTGCAGGATGCGCGCGGCGGCGGAATGGGCCAGCCCGGTGACGGTCTCGGCGCTGATCATCTCGGTCACCGGCCCGGCCATGCTGCGATAGTCCGAAAACATCACCCGCCCGTCGCTGCCGTTCTCCACCCGCAGGAAAGCCACCGCGCGGCCGCCGTCCTCGGCCACGTCGCAGCGCACCTCGATATCGGGAAGCAGGTCGGCCGGCATCTTGTCGCCCCAGGCAAAACGCACCACGGAGAAGCGCTCTTCGAGGCTCTTGGCGACCTGATCGGCGAGGATCTGGCCGGTGATGCGTTCCGCCGCCGGCCCTTCGCCGGCGGGCGCCGAGCGTACCACCAGCCCGACGCTGCCGCGCGGCCGGATGATCTGGGCCATCGACACCTCGGCGGGCGGCGCATGGCGGCGGATCAGATCGGCCTTCCATTTGGTAAATTCGGGGTCGCGGACGGTCAGCCCCTCAAGCATCTCGCGATCGGCCCGCGGCAATCCCCCCGCCGGATCGAGGTCGGTGCGGATGCGCCCAGGCTCGAGCCAGACGTTCAGCCGGCTGGCCTCGAAGATCGTCTCGTCATCAGGCAGAGCGGCGCGGATCTGGCTCAGGGTCTGGCGCAGGCTGCCGCTGGCCTGGGTCTGCGAGCGGTCGCTCCAGAGTTTGCCCTCGAGCCAACGCCGCCCTCGCCGCATGTCCTGCGCCGCCGCCAGCAGCGCCAGAACCGCGCGCGCCTTGGACCCGCGCGGTGTGACATCGCGGCCGTCAGGCGCCTGCATCGAGAAGGTGCCAAAGAATCTGATTTCGTAAACGCCCGCCATCCGTCCGCCCCCATTTTGCGGTCTAGATGACTGTTGTTACACACTTCTGCCAAGAGGCCCACGCGCTTCAATCGTGAAAAAATCGTGAAATCGCACAACTTCCGGTCGCTGGCGAGGGCAGGATGTGATCCCTGCGTTGCTGCCCGCGCAATTTTGCGCGGCAGTTTCATCCCCGTGCCAGGCCAAGGTCAAGCCCGCATGCGGTCGTTTCCGGGATCGTACATCGGCCGCAGCGAAACTTCGGCCGGCACCCGCTGCCCGGCGACGTCGATCTCGTAGCGCGAGGCCTTGACCTCGGCCGCGCTTTCGCCGGCGCAAGGAACATACCCCAGCCCGATGGCGCCGCCCAGATGGTGGCCATAGGCACCCGACGACAGGTAGCCCACGATCTTGCCGTCGCGCAGGATCGGCTCGTTGTGATAGAGCAGCGGCTCGGGATCGGTCAGGCGGAACTGAAGCAGGCGCCGGTCGAGCCCGGCCTCCTTCTTGCGCAGCACCGCGTCGCGGCCGATGAACGCCGGTTTGGCGGACTTGACCGCAAACCCGAGGCCCGCCTCGAGCACGTGATCCTCGCAGGTGATGTCGTGGCCGAAGTGGCGAAAGGCCTTCTCGATCCGGGCGCAATCCATCATGTGCATGCCGCAGAGCTTGAGCCCGTGGTCCGCCCCCGCCGCCCGCAGCGTTTCAAACACATGCGCCGCCATGTCCGAGCTGACGTACAGCTCCCAGCCCAGCTCGCCGACGTAAGAGACGCGATGCGCCCGCGCCAGCCCCAGACCGATTTCGATCTCCTGCGCCGTGCCGAAGGGGTTGATCGCGTTCGAGAAATCATTGGGCGAGACCGATTGCAGCAGCGTCCGGGCGTTCGGCCCCATCACCGCCAGCACGCCTTCGGCGGCGGTCATGTCGGTGATCGTGGCACGGTTTTCGCCCTGGTGGCGGCGCAGCCAGGTCTCGTCGGCCAACCGTGAGGCCGCCGGCGTGACCACCAGATACGCGGTCTCGGAGAGGCGGGTGACGGTGACATCGGCCTCGATCCCGCCGCGCGCATTGAGAAACTGGGTATAGACGATGCGGCCCGCCGGCACCGACATGTCATTGCCGCAGACATGGTTGAGAAAGGCCTCGGCATCCGGCCCCTCGACGCGCAGCTTGCCGAAAGAGGTCATGTCGTACATGCCGACAGAGCTGCGCACCGCGGCCACCTCATCGGCGACATTGTCGAAGAAATTCTGCCGCTTCCAGGAATATTCGTAATCGCGCGCCTGCCCGTCGCGGGCGAACCAGTTGGCGCGTTCCCAGCCCGCCAACTCGCCAAAGACCGCGCCTTCGGCGGCCAGATGGGCATGGAAAGGCGTGCGCCGGATACCGCGCGCGGTGGCCTTCTGGCGAAAGGGGAAGTGATCGGCGTAGAGCAGGCCCAGCGTCTCTTTCGACCGCTCGAACAGGTAATGGCGGTTGTTCTGCACCGGCGCCATGCGGGCGATTTCGACGTCCCCCAGGTCGAACGGCTTTTCGCCGCTGCCCATCCAGTCGGCCAGCGCCATGCCGGCGCCACCGGCCGACTGGATGCCGACCGAGTTGAAGCCGGCGGCGACCCAGACATTGTCCATGCCAGGACAGAGGCCCAGGTGATAGGCGTCGTCGGGGGTGAAGCTTTCGGGGCCGTTGAAAAAGGTGTGGATGCCGGCCTCGGCCAGCATCGGCAGGCGATTGACTGCCTGCTCCAGGATCGGCTCGAAATGGTCGAAATCCTCGGGCAACTGGTCGAATTCGAAACTGTCGGGAATGCCCGCCATGCCCCAGGGTTTCGACACCGGCTCGAAGGCGCCCAAAAGGATCTTGCCGGCGTCTTCCTTGTAATAGGCGCATTCATCGGGAACCCGCAGCACCGGCAGCTCGCTGAGCCCGGCAATCGGTTCGGACACGATGTAGAAATGCTCGCAGGCATGCAGCGGCACGTCGGTGCCCAGCATCGCGCCCACCTCGCGGCCCCACATGCCGGCGCAGTTGATGACATGTTCGCAGGCGATATGGCCCTGGCTGCCGTCCTCGGCCTGCCAGTCGACGCCGGTGATGCGGCGGCCCGTGCGGGTGACGCCGGTGGCCTTGGTGCGCTCGGCGATCACCGCGCCGCGCTGGCGCGCGCCCTTGGCCAGCGCCAGCGCGATATTGCCGGGGTCGCCCTGCCCGTCCTTCGGCAGATAGACGCCGCCGACCACATCCTCGCGGTTGAGATGGGCATACCGCCGGCCGATGTCGTCCGGGCCGATCTCTTCGATCTCGACCCCGAAGGCGCGCGCCATGCCGGCGGACCGGGCCAGTTCCTCCATCCGCTCGCCGGTCAATGCCACGGTGATCGACCCGACCCGCTTGAAGCCGGTGGCAACGCCGGTCTCTGCCTCGAGCGCGCCATAGAGCTCCTGACTGTATTTCGCCAGCTTCGTCATGTTGGCGGTGGCGCGGAGCTGGGCGATCAGCCCGGCGGCATGCCATGTGGTGCCCGAGGTGAGTTGTTTGCGTTCAAGCAGCACGACGTCTTTCCAGCCCAGCTTGGTCAAGTGATAGGCGACGGAACAGCCGATGACACCGCCACCGATGATGACGGCGCGGGCGTGAGCGGGAAGATGCGGCATGGGGCAGACTTTCCTGGCAGGCCGGGCCTCGCGGGGCGCGTCCCCGGACCCGGAAAGAGTTGGAACGGGTGAGGGTTCAGACGATGCTGTGGCCTTCGGTTTTCAGGCGGCGGGCGATCTCGGCGATATGGGCGGGGCTGACCTCGCAGCAGCCGCCGATGATGGTGGCGCCCTGGGCAACCCAGCGCAGGGCGTGCCGGGCGTAGATTTCCGGCCCCATGTCGCGGCGCGGCGCCAGCGCGTCGACGGTGGGATTGGCCTTGAGGAACTCCTTGGTGATCTGCGTGAAGCCGTTGGCATAGGCGCCCGTCGGCAGCCCCGCCCCGGCCATGGCATCCAGCGCCGCGGGCATCGCCTCTGGAGCCGAACAATTGGCCAGCACGGCGGCGGCGCCCTCGCCGACGGAGATCCGGGCGACCTCGGTGACCGGCTCGCCCGAGCGCAGCCGGCTGCCGTCCTCGTCATCCACGGTGCAGGCCAGCCAGACCGGCTTGCCCCCCGGCACCGTCGCGGCGAGGATGTCGCGGGCATGGGCCAGAGAGGCGACGGTTTCGCAGAGGATCAGGTCGACCCGCGGAATGTGCAGCGCCGCGATCTCGCGATAGATCGCCACGGCCGCATCCGACGCCGGATGCAGATCGGGGCGGTAGGAGGCGCCAATCGGGCCGATGGCACCGGCAATGCGGCCCGCACCATGCGCCCGGCGCGCGGTCTCGGCCTCGTGCAGGGCCCGGTCATGCAGCGCGGCGAACTGCGCTTCGATGCCGGCCTGGGTCAGCCGATCACGCAGGATGGCATAGCTGTTGGCAGTGGCGACGGTGGCGCCCGCGGCAAAGAAATCGGCATGCACCTGCGCCACCAGGCCGGGATGGTCGCGCATCACCTGGGTCGACCAGAGCGGCGTCGGCCGGTCTCCGGCGCGGTGCACCAGCTCCTGGCCCATGCCGCCGTCGAGGAGGGTGATCCGGCTCATCGTGCCACGCCTCGGCCGGGGTGGGTGCGGCAGGCCGGGCATTCTGCGGCGCTGCCTCTGCCCCCGCGCGCGAGGGCCCTCCCGAGGGCAATTGGACACAAAAGAAAGGCCGGATTGGTCATGCGCGGATTCTTTCGTTCCTGGGGTCCCAGAGGCCGCCGACCGGGTGGACCCGGGCGGGACAACGTGTGCCGAAAATATCGACTTCGATCTCGCTGCCCGGCGCGGTCAGATCGCTGCGCAGCATCGCCAGCGCGATCGAGCCGCCGACCCGATGACCCCAGTCGCCCGAGGTAACCTCGCCGACCACCTCGTCGCCTTTCCACAGGGTCGCCATGTAAGGCGCGTCGCATTCCCCGGCATCGATTTGCAGCGAGACGCAGCCTTTGACCGAACCCTGCTGTTTCTCTGCCGCCAGGGCTGCCTTGCCGGGAAATTCCTTGGACCAGTCGATAAAGCGGTCCAGCCCGCCTTCGAGAAGGGTGTAATCGGTCGACAGATCGCCCTTCCACGCCCGATAGCCCTTTTCCAGCCGCAGGGCATTGAGGGCGAACATGCCGAAGGGCTTTGCCCCGGCTTCGGTGACGGCATCCCAGATCGCCGGCGCGTCCTCGATGGCGCAGTGGATTTCCCAGCCCAGTTCGCCGGCGAAGGAAACCCGGAGCAAGGCGCAGGGCCTGCCCGCGACCGCGCCTTCGAAACTGGCCGAAAGCCAGGGTTTCGTCAGGTCGTGATCGGTGAGCGGGCCGAGGATCTCGCGCGCCTTCGGGCCGGTGACCAGCAGGCATTCGACCGCGTCGGAATGATCGGTCACGGTGATGCCCTCGGGCGCCTGCCGCCAAAGCAGCTCGGCGTCGTGCCACTGCGCCACCGCGGCGGTGATCAGCCCGACGTCATCGGGCCCGTGCACCATTGCCGTCATCTCGGTCAGGATCCGGCCGCGTCCATCGGGGAAATAGCAAAGCCCGACCCGGCCTTCGCCGGGCAGCCGCGAGGCGGTGAGGCTATCGACGTAATCGCGCGCGCCGGGGCCCTCGACCTTGAGCCGGGTGAAGCCCGAAATCGCGAGAATGCCGCAGTGATCTCGCACCGCCTCGCATTCCTCCTGCACCCGCGGCGCCCAGGGGCCGGAGCGGGCCCAGGTGTGGGTGGCCTCTTCGGAGGTGTCGTCGCCGGGTTTGGCAAACCAGTTCGCCCGTTCCCAGCCGTTGTAATCGCCAAAGACCGCCCCCGCCGCTTGCAACCGGCCATGCAGCGGCGACAGCTTGCGGTCGGGTGCGGCGGGCCAGCGATGATGCGGGAAATGCATGGCATATTCGTGGCCATAGACCTCTATCGCCTTGGCCTGGCAATATGCCGAATCGGTGTAATCGGTGAAACGGCGCGGATCGACGGCCCACATGTCCCATTCGGTCTGGCCCTCGGTGACCCATTCCGCCAGCACCTTGCCGGCGCCCCCCGCCTGGGTGATGCCGAAGGTGAAGACGCAGGCCTCATAGGCCTCCGGCACGCCGGGCATCGGGCCGATCAGCGGCAGCCCGTCGGGGGTATAGGGGATCGGCCCGTTGATGACGCGGCCGACACCGGATTGCCCGAGAAGGGGCACCCGCGCCATGGCGTCCTCGATATACCATTCCAGCCGTTCGAGATCGTCGGGGTAGAGCTGGAACGAGAAATCCTCGGGCATCGGATCGTCGGGCGTGACCCAATGTGCCTTGCAGTTGCGCTCGTAGGGGCCGAGGTTGAGACCGAATTTCTCCTGCCGCAGGTAATACGAGCTGTCGACGTCGCGCAGGAGCGGCAGCTTGCCGTTCTCCTGCGACCAGGCCTCGAGTTCGGCCACCGGCTCGGTGAGGAAATACTGGTGGCTCATCACCGTCATCGGCACGCTGCGCCCGCCATAGGGTTTGAACCATTCCCCCACCCGCTGGGCATAGTAACCGGCGGCGTTCACCACCTTTTCGCAGGTGATGTCGCCTTTGTCGGTGTGCACGACCCACTGGTCGTTGCTGCGGCTCACACCGGTGGCCGGGCAGAACCGTTCGATCCGCGCCCCGGCCTGGCGAGCGCCGCGCGCCAAGGCCTGGGTGAGCTGTGCCGGATCGATATCGCCGTCGTCCGGATCATAGAGCGCGCCCGCCAGATCGTGGGTTTCCATGAAGGGATAGCGGTCTTTTAGGTCAGAGACCTGCATCATCTCGAGCGAGAGGCCCTGATAGTTGCCCATGCTGCACGCGCGCTCGAACTCCATCACCCGTTCCTTGCCGTGCCCCAGCCGGATCGAGCCGGTGACATGATAATTCATCGGGTAATCCACCTCGTCCGACAGGCGGCGATAGAGCTCCAGCGAATAGCGCTGCATGTTCATCACCGCCCAGGAGGTGGAGAAGTTCGGGCAATTGCCCGCCGCATGCCAGGTGCTGCCGGCGGTCAGCTCGTTCTTTTCCAACAGCACAACCTCCCAGCCCTCCTTGGCGATGTGATAGGCGCAAGAGGCGCCGACGGCGCCGCCGCCGATGATGACCACGCGGGCCTGGGTGGGAAAATCGCTCATGGTTCGGTCCTGTGCTTGTCGGTTTCAGTAGACCGGCGGGGCAATCACCCAGATTGCCACCGCCGGCTCGTCATAGGGGTTGATCCAGCGAAACGGCTCGCCGCGGATGCGAAAGCTGTCGCCCGGCTCCAGCGTGAAGCGGCGCGCGCCGATCTCGAGATCGAGCCTGCCGGTGATCAGATACCCCACCTCCTGGGTCGGGCGGCGGACGGTCTCGCCGATCTCGCTTCGGGGCAGAAAGGTGGAATGCACCATCTCGAAATCATCGGTCAGATCGGGCGAGAGCAGCTCTTCCACCAGCCCGGCCGCGCCGGAACCCAGCCGCCGCCGGGCATCGCGGCGCACCACCAGGCCGGCTTCTTCGGCGGGAATCGGCGTATGGCCGAACAACATCGAGATCGGCGCCTCAAGCACCGCGCCGATCTGGCGCAGATCGTCGATCGAAGGCTCCGAGAGATCGCGTTCGACCTGGCTCAGCCAGCCCACCGACCTTTCGAGCCGCGCCGCCAGTTCGGCCAGCGTCAGCCCCCGCGCCCGGCGAAGAGCGCGCAGGTCGGCCCCGAGGCTCTGACTGTTGGTGCTGTGATGGTCCATCGGCCTTCCCGTGCGAACGATCCCGGTGAAAATCCGGGCCTGTTTTTCACGGTGAACCGAGTCGTGAAATTTCGCAAGAAAATTTCACGCCGCGCTGCGGCGCTCAGACTTGGCCGAAAACCTGCGTCAGCAGGCCGGCCAATCCCCGGGCATCCGCTTGCGTGAAGGCCGCCGGCCGGTCGCTGTCGATGTCGAGCACGCCGATCAGCCGGCCATCGCCGCGCCAGACCGGCAACACGATTTCCGACCGGGTCGACGTGGCGCAGGCGATGTGGCCGGAAAAATCCTCCACATCCTCGACAAGCTGCACCTCGCCGGTCCGCGCCGCCGCACCACAGACCCCGCGCGAAAATGGAATGGTCAGGCAGCCATGGCCGCCCTGATAAGGCCCGATCTTGAGCACCTCCGGCCCGGTCACGCGGTAGAATCCGGTCCAGTCAAAGCGGTCGTCGGCGTGATGCAGCTCGCAGGCCATTGTCGCCATGAGCGCGACCTCGTCGCTTTCCCCTTCGGTCAAGGAGGCAAGCGTCTTGGAAATCTCGGAATATTCAATGCGTGTCATCGCGTGCGCCCCGGCTGTCACAAAAGAGCCGCAGGGCTCTTTTTCTGTTCGATAGTATCCTCGGCGGAAGGCCGCAGGCCGGGGGGCAAAGCCCCCCGTACCCGTCGTCTCAGATCTCTTTCTTCAGCGCCTCGACCAGATCGGTCTTTTCCCAGCTGAAGCCGCCGTCGGCCTCCGGCTCGCGGCCGAAGTGGCCATAAGCCGCGGTGCGGGCATAGATCGGCTTGGCGAGGTCAAGGTGCTCGCGGATGCCGCGCGGCGTGAGGTCCATCACCTTGGGGATCGCCCGTTCGATTGCCTCGACATCGGCCTTTTCGGTGCCAAAGGTGTCGACATAGATCGACAGCGGCTTGGCCACGCCGATGGCATAGGAGAGCTGCACGTTGCACTTGTCGGCCAGACCGGCCGCGACGACGTTCTTGGCGACGTAGCGCGCGGCATAAGCCGCCGAACGGTCCACCTTGGTCGGATCCTTGCCGGAGAACGCGCCGCCGCCGTGCGGGGCGGCGCCGCCATAGGTGTCGACGATGATCTTGCGGCCGGTGAGGCCGGCGTCCCCATCCGGGCCGCCGATCACGAAGGTGCCGGTCGGATTGACCCACCATTCGGTTTCCTCGGTGATCCAGTCGGCGGGCAGCACTTCGCGGATGTAGGGCTCGACGATGGCGCGGATGTCGGCGGATTTCTGGTATTCGCTCTCGTGCTGGGTCGACAGCACGATCGAGGTCACGCCCACCGGCTTGCCGTCTTCATAACGCACCGAGATCTGCGATTTCGCGTCCGGGCGCAGGGTCGGCTCATCGCCGGATTTGCGCGCCTCGGTCAGCCGGCGCAGGATGGCATGGGCGTATTGGATCGGCGCCGGCATCAGCTCGGGCGTCTCGTTGGCGGCATAACCGAACATGATGCCCTGGTCGCCGGCCCCGTCCTTGTCGACACCTTGCGCAATGTGCGCCGATTGCTCGTGCAGGAAGTTCAGCACGTGGCAGGTGTTCCAGTGGAACTTCTCCTGCTCGTAGCCGATGTCGCGGATGCAGTCACGGGCGATCTGGCCGATCCGGCCCATGTAGTTCTTGAGCAATTCCTGATCGGTCAGACCGACCTCGCCGCCGATGACGACAAGCCCTGAGGTGGCGAAGGTTTCGCAGGCGACACGGGCCATCGCATCTTCGGCCAGCAGCGCGTCGAGCACGGCGTCCGAGATCCGATCACAGACCTTGTCGGGGTGCCCTTCCGAGACGGACTCGGAGGTAAAAATGTAGTTCTGACGAGACATTGGGATTGCTCCATTGATTGCCGGCGTCACGCCAGGAAGCCGTTGTGACGCCCGAATGAATTGACGCGCTATGCCGCGTCGGGGGCAAGGTCAACCAGGAATGCGCCGGCGCCGTGCGATTGCGGCTAGGCCGAGAGCAATCAGCAACACCAGCAGCGGCATGTCGCCCGTCCGGGCATAAGGCGTGGGTGGCAGCGCGGGCGGCAGTGCCGCGTCGAAATAGCCGGCCGCGTTCAGCGGCAGCGCCTCGACGATGCGCCCCTTGGCGTCGATCACCGCCGAGACGCCGGTATTGGCCGCGCGCACCAGCGGCAGCCCGGTCTCGATGGCGCGCATCCTTGCCTGTGCCAGATGCTGATAGGGCCCGGTATGGGCGCCGAACCAGGCGTCATTGGTGAGCTGGATCAGCACATCCGGGCGCGGCCGGTAGCGGGCATATTGCGGAAAGACCGCCTCGTAGCAAATCAGAGGCAAGGCCCGGGCAAAGCCGAGGTCGAGCAACGCCGGACCGGGGCCCGCCGCATAGCCGCTCTCGACCCGCGCGGCGAGACCGGTGATGCCGAGACGCTGCCAGAAGCCGGGAAAGGGCATGTATTCGCCGAACGGCACCAGGTGATGCTTGTCATAGACCTGCCCGGCACGGCCCTCTGCGTCCGCCAGCACGGCGGAGTTGTAGAACGCCCGCCCCTCGGCCCGCTGGATGCCCAGCAGCAGCGGCACGCCCCCCACCTGCTCGGAAATATAGGCCAGCGTCGGCGCCGCATCCTCGAGCAGCACCGGCACCGCGCTTTCCGGCCAGAGGATCAGATCGGGCCGTGGGCCCTCGGCCGAAAATGCCACCATGCGGTTGAAAAAGACCGGGATCATGTCGGGATCCCATTTCTGGTCCTGCGGTGCATTGGGCTGGATCAGACGCAGCACCGGCGCCGTCTCGGGGGTCTCTGGCAGCACCCGGGCATCAAGTGTCACCGCCGCATACCACAGCAGCGTGCCCAGCCCGACGGTGAGACCGAAGACCCGACCGGCCTTGAGCAGCGGCAGCGAGACCGTGAGGCGCTGCCAGAGCCAGACCGGCAGGGCCGCCATGGCAAGGGTCAGGGCCGTCAGGCCGTAGGGGCCGATCCAGGCCGCCAGCTGGGCAAAAACCGTCTCGGTCCAGATGTAGCCAGGCAGCGCCCAGGGAAAACCGGTCAGAACATAGCCCCGCGCCAACTCCACAGCGGCCAGCCCGAGGGCAAGGCGCAACGGCCCGCCGCCCAGCCGCGCCGCGCCCCAGAAGGCCAGCGCCCAGAACAGCGCCAGTCCGCCGGCAAGGCCGATCAGGCCGAAGGGTGCCATCCAGCCGTAGATCTCGGGCTCGACGAGAAAAGGTTCGACGATCCAGTTCAGCCCGGCGGCGAAATAGCCGGTGCCGGCGAACCAGCCGAGGACGGCCGCCCGGCGCGGCGCCATCGGCTCGCCGGAGAGGGCGAAAAGGCCGATCAGCGCGACAAAGCCCAGCGCCGCCCAGCCCAGAGGCGCCAGGCCGGTGGCGGCAAGCGCGCCCAGCAATGCGGCGCAGAGCCGCTGACGCCAGGGATGCCGGCGCAGCCCTCGGGCCAGGCCCTGCGCCACGCCATCTGCCGGAGCTGTCGGCATCGCTAGGAGGCGTCCGCGACGGGGGGCTGATCCACACCGTTTCGCGCCAGCGCCTGGAGCCGCACCCGCAGCCGCTTGATGCGGCGCGGATCGGCGTCCACCACCTCGAATTCGGGCCCGTCGGGATGCGGCACCATCTCGCCGCGCGCCGGCACATGGCCGGCCAGCACGAAAACCAGCCCGCCGAGGGTGTCGATCTCTTCGGCGTCGACCTCGTCGGTAGCGGTGAGATCCATGCCGATCTCGGCCTGGAACTCATCCAGCGGGGTCTTGGCCAGGGCAAGGTAAGTGCCGGATTTCTCTACCGTCCAGAGCTTGTCCTCGTCGAGATCGTGTTCGTCCTCGATCTCGCCGATCACCTGTTCGATCAGGTCCTCGATGGTCACCAGCCCGTCGACGCCGCCGTATTCGTCGATCACCAGCGCCATGTGGCGACGCTCGGCCTGCATCTTGGTGAGCAGCACGCCGATCGGCATCGAGGGCGGCACATAGAGCAGCGGCCGCAGCATCGCCTTGAGCGAGAAACGCCCGCCCTTGCCGTTGAAACCGTGCTTGAGGGCAAAATCCTTGAGGTGGACCATGCCGACAGGCGTGTCGAGCGTGCCATTGTACACCGGCAGCCGCGACAAACCGCTGTCGCGAAAGACATCGACAAGATCGTCGCGGGTGATGGTGATCGGCACGGCGACGATATCGGCCTTGGGGATGGCCACGTCCTCGACCGCGAGGCGGCGGAGGTTGATCATGCCGTGGGTCTGTGGCAGCGGCGCCGGGAGGTTGGCGCGAAGGTCTGCCGCTTCGTCGGTGTCCGACGGGCGCAACACCTGGAACATCCTGCCAAAGAGGCCGGGACGCTGGGGTGTGTCTGTGTCGAGGTCGGGAAGCGCGCGTTGCGCTGCCTTAGAGCTGGGGTCTATGTCGTCCATCAATCTGTCCGTTACGGGCCTGACGGGCCCTGATCGCTCCTATATGGGTCTGAAATACCCAGTTTGCCAAGTATGGCACGTTCATGTGCCTCCATCACAGTGGCATCCTTGTCGCGGATATGGTCAAACCCGAGCAAATGTAACACCCCATGCACCATCAGATGGGTGACATGAGCGGCAAATGGCTTGTCCTGCTCTGCCGCCTCGCGCTGGCAGGTCTCCCAGGCGATGGCGACATCGCCGAGGTGATGCGGATCGGCTTCGTCGCCCGGTTCCGGCGCCTCGGGCGCGGCGCCCGCCGCTTCGGGGGCCAGATCCTCTTCGGGCCAGCTCAGCACATTGGTGGGCCGGGGCTTGCCGCGGAAATCGGCATTGAGCACGGCGATGCGGGCGTCGTCACAGGCCAGAACGGCAATCTCGTATTCCGCCGCCCTGTGGCCGAGATGCGCCAGAGTCGCCGCCGCGGCGGTTTCGGCCAGCGTCTCGAGGCCGGCCTCCTGCCAGCGGTCGTCTTCGAAGATGGTTTCGGTGAGCATATGGCTGATCGCCGGGGCGCTGCCCCGGACCCCGCGGTATTTTCAAACAGAAGAAGACGGATGGGCGGTGCCCGCCCGGCGACCGGTCACGGCGTCTCGGCATCCTTGTCATAGGCCTCGATGATGGCGGCAACCAGCGGATGGCGGACCACGTCCTGGGCGGTGAAATAGTTGAAGGCGATCTTGGGGATGGTCTTGAGCAGCCGTTCGGCATCGGCCAGTCCCGATTGCACGCCACGCGGCAGGTCGACCTGGGTGCGGTCGCCGGTGATCACCATGCGCGAGCCTTCGCCCAGACGGGTGAGGAACATCTTCATCTGCATCGAGGTCGCGTTCTGTGCCTCGTCGAGCACTACGAAGGCATTGGCGAGCGTCCGGCCGCGCATGAAGGCCAGTGGCGCGATCTCGATCTTCTTTTCCTCGATCAGCTTGCCCAGCTGCTTGGCCGGAAGGAAATCGTTCAGCGCGTCATAGAGCGGCTGCATGTAGGGATCGACCTTGTCCTTCATGTCGCCGGGCAGGTAGCCGAGCTTTTCGCCGGCCTCGACCGCCGGGCGCGACAGGATGATCCGGTCGACATGGCCGTTGATGAACATGTTCACCCCGACGGCCACCGCGAGATAGGTCTTGCCGGTGCCGGCGGGGCCGATGCCAAAGGCCAGCTCTTTTTCGAACAGGCTCTGCACATAGGCCTTCTGCGCCTCGGTGCGCGGCTCGACCAGCTTCTTGCGGGTCTTGATCTCGACCGCGCCCTTGGGAAACATGTCGAGCTGATCGCCGTCGCGGGCGCCGGTGGCCTCGGCGGGGCCGCCCATGCGCAGCTCGCGGTCGATGTCGGCGGGCTCGACCGGGCGGCCGGCTTCGAGCCGCTCGTAAAGCGCGGTGAGCACGGCGGCAGCCTGGTCGCGAGCCTCGGTCTCGCCAATCACGGCAAGCTGGTTGCCGCGGCGCAGAATCTGCACCGATAGCCGCGCCTCGAGCGCCGCGAGATTGGCGTCGAATTCACCGCAGAGGTCGATCAGCAGGCGATTGTCGGGGAACTCAAGCACCGTCTCCTGTAGGGTGTCAGGGGTGATCGGGTCGTCGAGATGCGGTGCGCTCAAGGGGGTCTCCGTCGTGTATCCAGGTCGAGCGTGGCCGAGTGTGCGGGGCTTGGCAAGGGGGCGGATGGAAATGTCATTGCCGGGTCACGAAAAACAGCCGCGGAGCGGTTCCGCGGCTGTCGGCTTCGTCAGGCGCCCTGCCCCGGATCAGTTGGGATCGGCGATCGGCGAGCCGCCCTTGAAATCGCCGGCGGTATAGGTCGGCGGGGCCACGCCCGAGCACACCGGTTTGCCGTAGCGGTCGAGGCGGTTGACCTGATAGCCCTCGACGCCATCGTCGGAGATCCAGTGATCGCAGCCGTCGGGATCGACATAAACGCCCCACTTCAGCGATTTCAGCGAATGCGCATTGATTCCGCGGTCGATGGTCTTGTCGGCGGGATAGCCGCGCAGACCTTCGTCACAGGCCGAAACCGCAAAGCCCAGCGTCAGGGCGGCACAGAGTTTGACGATGTTCATATCTCTTGTCCCCTTACTGGAAGCACAGAATTTCGACGCGGCGGTTGCGCGCCATGCCTTCGACCGAGCTGTTCGGTGCGACCGGCGCGGTTTCGCCCATGCCGCGGACATCGGCGATCTTGGCGCCGACCGATTCCGCCACCTTGGCCACGGCGATGGCGCGGTTGTAGCTGAGGCGGAGGTTGTATTCATGGCTGGCGCGGCTGTCGGTATGGCCGACGATGGTATAGGCGAAGGCCGAAGACCCCCGGAAGAACTCTTGCAGCCGGGCGCGGCCGTTGGCGTGAATGCGATAGCTGTCGGTGGCAAAGAACTGATCGGTGTTGACCCGCCCGCAGGGCGTCACGTCGTGGCAGATCGGCGTGCCCTTGCGCGTCAGCCGGTTGGAGGCATAGCCCTCGGCACCGTCATCGGCGGCCCAGACCTCGCAGCCATCCGGCGTGAGCACGATATTGGGTATGTACTGGCCCTGATCTCGGCCCTGTTGCGACGGCGTGTCGCGTGCGAAACCCTGTGCATTGGCCAAAGTGGCCGTCAGCAGGGCGGCCGCGGCAACGGCGGCGCATCCGGTGGCAGCGGCCCGAAAGGCTTTGGTGATTGTGATCCCCACAGCGTCTGTCCCTTGTTCGAAATTGTTTCCCCCAGAGATCCCGGCACGAGAATCGCTGCACCGGGACCTGAACTCATTTGACATCAACACATTAGCAAACAATTGATAGGTGTGAAGGAGAAAATCCAGATATTGCGGTGACTTGCGGGTCATGCCGCTATATCGTCCATTGCCGCCGGGTTCGGTCGCAGAATAGTGCAAAGATTCTCAGGCGGTTAGACAACCGTGACGAGATGTTCATCATCGGCCGCTGGCGCGCCCACACCACAGGATTGCGCAGAAAGACAGGACAATCGCCATAAAATGGCGTGTTTGGCGCGCTGCGGGCAACAAAGTTAAAAATTTCTTTTGAAAATCTTAACGGACCGGTACTCTGCCGCACAGTCTCGTTGAGATGCGCTGGATGGGCTGCCCCGCGAAACCGGGCAGACAGCGTTTGTCTGGGCGTATGCTTGGCCGAAGAATTGGCCTATGATTTAGGTTAGGGTAAACTTATGAAAAAAGCACTTGTACTGGCCGCTGTCTGCGCGGCGCTCGCGGCCCCCGCCATGGCCGGCGGCAAATATCACAAGAAACACAACCGCGAATATGGCCCGACCGACAACACGATCGTCGTGAGCTGCTTTCGCGGTCCGTGGAACGAGGTGATCTGGGATCGTCCGAACGCGGTCTTCGTCGACAGCCTGGTGGCGGTCGGCTACGAATACCCCACCGCACATGCCATTGCCGAGCGGGTCTGCCGCGACAAGGCGCTGGTGGGCAATCCCGAGGGGCTGAAATCGACGATGCGGAACATCTATCGCAACCGCGCCTCGCACCGGAAACACAACTACTGACACCCCGCAGGGGAGCAGGAGATGCAGGGGCGGGCCTCGGTCCGCCCTTTTGTTGTGACGGGCCGGCGGGCCGCGCCGCCTAGATCAAGACGCCTGCGAGGGAATTCGCGGCGCTATCGACGATGCGGACGCGGGCGATCTCGCCCCGGGCGACATTGGCCTTGGCGACATTGGCCTTGGCGACATGAACGGCGTGCAGATATTCCGACTTGCCGACCATCTGGCCGGGCAGACGGCCTTCCTTTTCGAACAGCACCGAAACCTCGCGGCCGACCATGGCGTCCTGCAATTCACGCTGCTGCTGATTGATCAGCGCCTGGAGACGCTGGAGCCGGTCGCTCTTGACGTCCTCGGCCACCTGATCGCGCTCGGCGGCCGGGGTGCCGGGGCGGGTGGAATACTTGAAGGAAAAGGCGGTGCCGTAGCGGGCGGCCCGGATCAGATCGAGCGTGGCCTGGAAATCCTCTTCGGTCTCTTCGGGGAAACCGACGATGAAATCGCCAGACAGATGCAGATCGGGACGCACCTCGCGCAGCCGGTCGATCAGCTTCAGATAGCTTTCGGCGGTATGGGCGCGGTTCATCCGCTTGAGGATCTTGTCCGAACCGGCCTGCACCGGCAGGTGCAGATAGGGCATCAGCTTGTCACACTCGCCATGCGCCGCGATCAGATCGTCGGTCATGTCGTTGGGATGCGAGGTGGTGTAGCGGATGCGCGCCAGCCCGTCGATCTTGCTCAGGCCCCGGACCAGCCGTGCCAGCGACCAGTCGCCGCCTTCTCCGGCGCCGTGATAGGCGTTGACGTTCTGCCCCAGCAGGGTGATCTCGCGCACCCCGCGATCCACCAGATCGCGGGCCTCGTCGAGCACCTGCACCGCCGGGCGCGAGACCTCGGCGCCGCGGGTGTAGGGCACGACACAGAAGGCGCAGAACTTGTCGCAGCCTTCCTGGACGGTGAGAAAGGCGGTCGGGCCGCGCGCCGCCTTGGGGCGCGATTTCAGCCGTTCGAACTTGTCTTCCTCGGGGAAATCGGTGTCGAGCGCCTTGGCCCCCTCGCGCGTCTTCGCCTCCATCTCGGGCAGGCGGTGATAGCTCTGCGGGCCGACCACCAGATCGACCAGCGGCTGGCGGCGCATGATCTCCTGTCCCTCGGCCTGCGCGACGCAGCCGGCAACGCCGATCTTGAGATCGGGTTTCTCGGCCTTCAGCCCCTTGTAGCGGCCCAGCTCGGAATAGACCTTTTCCGCCGCCTTTTCACGGATATGGCAGGTGTTGAGCAGGATCATGTCGGCGTCGTCCGGCGAAGACGTCTCGACATAGCCCTGCCCGCCCAGCGTCTCGGCCATGCGTTCGCTGTCATAGACGTTCATCTGACAGCCATAGGTCTTGATAAAGAGCTTCTTCGGTTCGGGCTTCAAGTCGGACATTGGGGGATTCCTCGGACGCGCGTCTGAGCCGCGTGCCTACATCAAAAGCCCCCTCTCTTGCAATGCACACAAAATTCACCGATTCTGCGGCAAAACGAGGCCGAGATGCAGTATTCGTCGCTTTCCGATTTCCTCGCCCGAGGCAAAGACGCGCTGGCCAGAGGGCCCGTGGCGCTGATCCTCTGCGAGGATGAGGCCGAGGTTGCCTCGACCCTGCGCCACCACCAATATCAGGGCTTCAAGGCGGTCGTGGGATTCATGCCCGCGCGGATCACCCTGCCCGAGGATCTGGTGGACAGCATTCACCGGGTCGACCACAGCCACGTGCGCGACGGCGGCATCGACACCATCGTCAACGCGGTGATCCCCCGGGCCGGCGATAACTGGGTCTATTACTGCTACAACGCCGAATACCTGTTCTATCCCTTCTGCGAAACGCGGACCATCGGCGAGATGCTGGCCTTTCACAGCGAGGAACGGCGGGATGCGATGCTGAGCTTTGTCGTCGATCTCTATGCCGGGGATCTGCGGCGTTTCGGCAATGCCGTCTCGCTCGAGAGCGCGCATCTCGACCGCACCGGCTATTACGCTCTGGCCCGGCCCGATCCCGCGAACAACAATCATCCCAAGGAACGACAGCTCGATTTCCACGGCGGGCTGCGCTGGCGTTATGAGGAACATGTGCCGGCGCACCGGCGCAAGATCGACCGGATCTCGATCTTTCGGGCCCGGCCCAAGCTGAAGATGCGGCCCGATCACACCTTTTCCGACGAGGAATACAACACCTATTCCTGCCCGTGGCATCACAACATCACCGCGGCGGTGGCCTCGTTCCGCACCGCCAAGGCACTCAAGCTCAACCCCGGCTCGACCTATGACATCGCGGCCTTTACCTGGCACAATTCGGTGCCCTTCGAATGGCATTCGCGGCAATTGCTGGATCTGGGGCTGATGGAGCCCGGGCAGTGGTTCTGACCGCTAGTCCGCGTCGCAGAGCCGGTCGGCCTGCATCGCAAGCGCCAGGTCGCCCCCGCCCTTGAGCATACATGTCGCCCGGACCGCATGTTCGCCGGCGGCGCCGGTCACCGTGCAGCGCAGGTCTTGCGCGCGGGTGAGTTCCTCAAGCCCGTCCGTCGCCCTGCGCCCGGCCTCGGTGTCGGGGGCGGCGCAGACCAGGCTGTCGAGCACCACCGGCACGCCGCCCAGCATGAAGGCATTGCCGGCAATCACCGCCTCTACCGGGCCGGTCAGCCTGCGCGGCCCGGCCGGGCTTTCGGATCGGCGCACCGCAACGCGATCCTCGAACATCTCCGGTGCCGGCGCCTGCCGCGGCGCGCTGTCCTGCATCTCTTCCAGCCTTGCGGCACCGGCCATGGCGTCCTGTTGCGCGCGCTCCTTGGCGAGCACCGCCAGCACCGTCGCGACGCCATCATCCAGCATCGCACGGATCTCGGGCGTCTGAAGCACGCCGCGGGTGATCATCAGCGACAGCGCGACAAACAGCAGCCGGATTGTCCAGCGAAAGGCGCGGGACTTCGGCCGGGCAGCGGCGCGCGGCGGTTTCGCGGGCTTGCCCTTCGGCTGGGCCGCGTCGCCCATCATGGCGGTTTTCAGAGCCTGATCTGGTGTCATGGAAAAAAATTAGCCCCGCTCCTTGGCAGGAACGGGGCGTAAAACCGCCAGAGTTGTGGCGATTTATCGAAATTCGCGCATCAGAGGTATTCCGCCTGCGGCATGCCCAGGACGTGAAAGCCGCCATCGACGCGGATGATCTCGCCGGTGGTGCAGGCTCCGGCATCGGAGGCCAGATAGACCGCGGTGCCGCCCACCGCCTCGAGCGTGGCATTGGCCCGCAGGGGCGCGTTCTGATCGGTGTGCTTGTACGTCTTGCGCGCGCCCCCGATGGCCGCGCCGGCCAGCGTCTTCATCGGGCCGGGCGAGATCGCGTTGACGCGAATGCCTTCGGGGCCGAGGTCATTGGCGAGATAGCGCACCGAGGCCTCGAGCGCCGCCTTGGCGATGCCCATCACGTTGTAATTCGGCGTCACCCGGTTCGATCCCATATAGGTGAGCGTCAAGAGCGTGCCGCCGTTCTCTACCATCAGCGGATGCGCCCGGCGGGCCACCTCGATGAAGGAATAGGCCGAAATGTCCATCGAGTTCTTGAAGTTGTCGCGGCTGGTGTTGAGCACCCGGCCGGTCAGCTCGGTCTTGTCGGAAAAGGCAATGGCATGGACCAGGAAATCGATGGTCGGCCAGCGCGCGCCCAGTTTTTCGAAGGCCTGGTCGAGCGAGGCATCGTCGGTGACGTCGACATCGACCAGGAAATCGCTGCCGACCGACGCCGCCAGCGGCTCCACCCGCTTGCCAAAGGCCTCGCCCTGGTAGGAGAAGGCCAGTTCGGCCCCGGCCCCGGCCATCGCCTTGGCGATTCCCCAGGCGATCGAGCGCTCGTTGGCGACGCCCATGATCAGCCCGCGTTTGCCCTGCATGGAATGAGACATCTTCAAATCATCCGTTGTACTTGCTCAGGATCATCGACCCGTTGGTGCCGCCGAACCCAAAGGAATTGGTCATCACCGAATCCAATCCGGCGTTTTCGACCAGCGAAGTGGCGATCTCCTCCGGCTTCAGCGCCGGATCGAGGCTGTCCACATTGATCGAGGGGGCAATGAAATCATGTTCGAGCATCAGCAGGCAGTAGATCGCCTCCTGCGCGCCGGTGGCGCCCTGGCTGTGGCCGGTCATCGATTTGGTCGAGCTGACCGGCGGGGTCGTGCCCTCGCCAAAGACCCGGCGCACGGCTTCGATCTCGCCGACATCGCCCACCGGGGTCGAGGTGCCATGGGCGTTGATGTAGCCCACCTTGCGATCCGCGCCGAGGCTCTGCAATGCCAGCCGCATCGCGCGTTCGCCGCCCTCGCCCGAAGGGGCCACCATGTCATGGCCGTCCGAGGTGGCGGCGTAGCCGGTGACCTCGGCATAGATCTTGGCGCCGCGCGCCTTGGCGTGCTCGAGGTCTTCCAGCACCACGATGCCGCCGCCGCCACCGATGACAAACCCGTCGCGGTCCTTGTCGAAGGCGCGGCTGGCTTTTTCCGGCGCGTCGTTGAATTTCGAGGACATCGCGCCCATCGCGTCGAACAGGCAACTCAGCGTCCAGTCGAGCTCTTCGCCACCGCCGGCGAACATCACGTCCTGCTTGCCCAGCATGATCTGCTCGGCGGCATTGCCGATGCAATGCAGCGAGGTCGAGCAGGCCGAGGTGATCGAATAGTTGATGCCCTTGATCTCGTAGGCGGTCGAGAGATTGGCCGAAATCGTCGAGCACATGGTCTTGGGCACGGCAAACGGCCCGATGCGCTTGGTGGCGCCGGTTTTCAGCACGGTCTGATGGGCCTGCAACATCGCGCTGGTCGAGGGCCCGCCCGAGCCGGCGACAAGCCCGGTGCGCGGGTTCGAGATCACGTCGGCGTCGAGCCCGGCATCGGCAATTGCCTGGCCCATGGCGATATAGGCATAGGCCGCGCCCGGCCCCATGAATCGCAGGGTCCGCTTGTCGACGTGATCTGCGACATCGAGCTTGATATCCCCCGCGATCTGGCTGCGGAAGCCATGTTCTTTCATCTGTTCGTTGGCGGTGATGCCGGATTTTCCGGCCTTGAGCGAGGCGAGGACCTCCTCGACATTGTTGCCGATGGAGGAAACGATCCCCAACCCGGTGACGACGACACGGCGCATGAACGCACTCCCTTTGGCCTGTTGGCGCCCTGTGTAAGACAGGCAGGGGTTTAGGGGCAAGCAGATTGGGCGCCGCCGGCGCAGGCCCCAATGCAACGCGGCGCCGAAGGGTTCCCCGGCGCCGCGCACTGTACTTTCAGGTCCGGCTTAGCCGATGGTCGCACCGTCCTCGCGCCAGACGGCGACGATGGACGAACGCGGGGCGCCTTCGCCGTCGGGCCATGCGCCGCCCGGGTGCTGCACGCCGACAAAGGCCACCGACTTGTCGAGCGAGAAGCACAGGCCGGTCACCTCGGCGCCGTTCGGCACAGTCATGAAGCGCGCGATCTCGCCGGTTTCGGGGTTGCCCACCAGCATCTGGTTGTTGCCCATGCCGGCGAAGTCGCCTTCGTTGTCGTCGTCGCCGTCGGTCTGGATCCAGAGCATGCCGTCGGAGGAGAAGATCATCCCGTCGGGCGAGTTGAACATGTTGCCCTCGGTGACATTCTCCGAGCCGGCATAGGCGTTGTCATACACCGCCGGGTTGCCGGCCATGACATAAAGATCCCAGGTAAAGGCCTCGGCGGCGTGATTGCCGTCTGCCGGGGTCCAGCGTGCGATCTGACCGAAGTTGTTGGTCTCGCGCGGATTGGCGGCGTTGGTCGACATGTCGTCGCCGCCGGCGTTGGTGGCACCTTCGCCCCGACGCGAGTTGTTCGTCAGCGCCACATAGGCCTCGGGTTTCACCGGGTTCACGGCGACCCATTCGGGGCGGTCCATGGTGGTGCCGCCCGCAGCGGAGGCCGCCATGCGGGTGAAGGCGAGGATCTCGGGCAGCGCCATGCCGGTGGTTTCCGGCGTCAGCGCCAGCCATTCGCCCGTCATGTCGTCATTGAACTTGGCGACATAGAGCGTGCCGTCGTTCAGCAGATCGCCGCCGTCCTGGCCTTCTTCCCAAGTGCCGTTCGAGACGTATTTGTAAAGAAACTCGCCGCGCTCGTCGTCGCCCATATAGACAACCACACGGCCGTCGGCGGCCTGGGTCATGGCCGCGTTCTCGTGCTTGATGCGGCCCAGAGCAGTGCGCTTGATCGGGGTCGAGGCCGGATCGGCGGGATCGATCTCGGTCACGAAGCCATGGCGGTGCGGTTCGTTCGGCTCTTGCGAGATGTCGTAACGCGGATCGAAGATCTCATAGGCATAGCGGCCTTCGCCACCGATGCCATAGCGGCTGTAGCCCTCGCCTTCCGGCATCTCGCCGGTGGCGCCGAAGTAGCCGTTGAAGTTCTCTTCGCAGGTCAGGTAGGTGCCCCAGAGTGTCCGGCCGGAACCGCAGTTGTTCATCGTGCCCTTGACGGTGCGGCCTTCGGGATCGGCATTGGTCTTGACCAGGTCATGACCGGCCAGCGGCCCTTCGAGGGTCATCTCGGTCTCATGGGTGATGCGGCGGTTCAGCGGGCTGTCCTTGACCACCTCGTAACCGGCGTCGCCCCGGGTCACTTCCATCACCGTGACACCTTGCAGGTTCTTCAGCAGGGTCACCTCGTCGGCGGTCTGCGGCACACCTTCCGAAGCGGCGGGCAGGTTGATCTTAGGGTTCACGTATTCCGAGTTGACGGCGATCACCTCGCGGCCGTCGACCTCGAAGAGCTCCATGCCGTCGGTGTTTTCGCCAAAGACCTTGTCGGACATGTCGACCGACACGCCGGTCTCGGGCGAATAGGCACCATCGGCCTCGGACCAGAGCGCATCGCCCCAGCGAACCAGAACCTTGTGGGCATAGCCGGCGGGCACATGGATCTCGTGGTCGGTGGCAATGTCGATCGGCTCGAAGGCAAACCCGCCGTGACCGGCCGCGCGCGACGCGGTGGTCGACGACAGCAGGCCGGTGCCGAAGACGGCCGCGCCCGAACCGAAGGCGAGCGCGCCGCCAAGAAAGCCGCGGCGCGAAATGGCACGGTCGACGACGGCGTCGAACTGGTTGCCCGCGGGGCGCGGATCGCGCTGTTCGTCGAAGTCATCCCACGAAAGGTCGATGAGCGATTTGTCCACCATGTCAGTAATCCCTTGCTAGACTGTCTGGCTGAGAAAGGCGCCGCCTTTCGGGGCCGCGCCGGTTCGCTCTGCGCCTAAGCCCGGATCGTAACGCTTTTGCGACCGCGCCATGACATTGCGGTTAAGGCACCCGCCATGGCCCTGCCTTGCCCTCCTCGCGCACAAAAACGCCGGCTGCGATGCTGCGCAGCCGGCGTCCGACACATCTCGCTGGCGGGCGCCAATCAGCTCTCGCTGAGCGCCACCTTCATGTCCTTGACCTGATAGATCACCTCGCCGTCGGCCTCGACGATGCCATCGGCCACGCCCATGGTCAGCCGGCGGGTCTGTACCGCCTTGGTGAAATCCACCTTGTAGGTCAGCATCTTGCGGTCGGGCCGCACCATGCCGGTCAGCTTGACCTCGCCCACGCCCAGCGCATAGCCGCGCCCCTGCCAGCCGCGCCATCCGAGGTTGAAGCCGGTGAGCTGCCAAAGACCGTCAAGGCCGAGACAGCCAGGCATGATCGGATTGCCGGGGAAGTGGCAGTCAAAGAACCACAGGTCCGGGGTGATGTCGAATTCGGCGCGCACATGGCCCTTGCCGTGTTCGCCGCCATCCGCCGAAACCTCGGTGATCCGGTCCATCATCAGCATCGGCGGTTCCGGCAGCTGCGCATTGCCGGGTCCAAAGAGCTCGCCCCGCGCGCATTTCAGGAGGTCGTCTTTGTCGAAGCTGGTGGGAAAATCGGCCATTCAGGCGCCTTTCTGGAAGGGTCATCACAAGTTTGAACCGGTCTAGCATTCCGCCCGCGACCCATGCAAGGCCACCGCTTTTTCAGCCCATTGGCCGCAAATCAACCGTCCCCGAGGTCAGCTGGACATTGAAAACCATTCGCGAAGGCCCCTATATTGAAACCGTGCATGACAAGCGAGGCATGAGAATGACGTCCCCAGCTTTGGACCGCGGTGCCACCTGGCTCTCTGGCGCGGGCTTGCGCCCGACGCGGCAGCGGTTGACATTGGCGCAGCTGCTGGTGGGCGACGGCAAGAACCGCCATGTCACCGCCGAGAGCCTGTTTTCCAAGGTTCAGGAAGCCGGCGAAAGCGTGTCGCTGGCCACCGTCTACAACACCCTGCGCGCCTTTTGCGACGCCGGGCTGATGCAGGAGGTGACGGTGGATGGCCAGAAAAGCTATTTCGACACCAACACCCACGACCACCCGCATTTCTACTGGGAAGACGACGGCTATCTGACCGATGCCCCGGCCGACCAGCTCAAGATCGTGGCCCTGCCCGACGCGCCCGAGGGCGCCGAAATCGCCAGCGTCGACGTGGTGATCCGCCTGCGGCGCAGAGAGGGCTGAGCGCCCCGCCGCCGGCAATTCCCCATCTCGGCCGCAGTTCCGCCGCATTTCGCGTCAAAGCTCGGGATCGGGGACGCGAAATGCCGGAGGACATCATGCCGAAACTCACTCTCAGATCCATCGGATCATGGCTGCTCATGACCGCCATGCTGGCGCTCTTTCTCGCCGCAACCTGGCACCTGGCAACGGGTGTGATGACAACCCGGATCGAAAGCGTGATGGCCGGCGGTTCGATGATGTTCGGCGCGGTCACCCTGGCCTGGCTGCGGCTCTGGCTGGCCAATGCGTTGACCAGAGAGGTCGCCGCGACGCGCCTGCGCTGGGCCAGCGTGATGGACCCCGAGGCGGTCTGACCGCTGGGATATCCCGATCTTCGCTGGTACCCGCGGCCGGACTCGAACCGGCACGGCCCAGGGGCCTGGAGATTTTAAGTCTCCTGTGTCTACCATTCCACCACGCGGGCCAGCGGGGCCGACCATAAGCCCCTCTGACGCGGTGGAAAACCGCAAAATCACGCTAAAGATCGGTTTCCTCGGGCCCCGGCGTCAGCTGATCGAGAAAGCGCCGTTCCGGCAGCCAGGGATTGAGCGCCAGCGCAACCAGCAGATCCGCCCGCGCCTCGGCCGTCCGGCCCAGCGCCATCAAGGTCAGCGCCCGCCCGGTCAGCGCCCCGGTGTGACGCGGGCTGAGCGCGATCACCCGGTCGAGGTCGATCAACGCGGCGGGATAATCCTGCCGGATGAAGCTGACGAAGCCGCGCTGGTTGTAGCCTTCGGCGTAATCCGGGCAATAGGCGATCAACCGGTCGAAATCCTGCATGGCCCCGAGAAAATCGTAAGCCGACCGCCGCCGCATCCCGCGATCGAGGATCTCCTGCGCGCGCGCATCGGGCGCGTCCGCCCAAAGCGCCCACATCCGGTTCACCACCTGCTGCGCGGCACCCGCGTCGGGCGCAGCCTGCACCTCTTCGAACAGCCCATCAAAAGTCTCGGTATGATCCGGCGGCGGGGGGCAGGTCTCGGCCCGGGCCGTGAGTGGCAACAGCAAGGCAAGAACGATCAGGGCAAGGCGCGACATGCCCCATGGTGCCACGCGGACGCCAGCGATCAAGTCACATCGCCGAGACCGCTTTCCTTGATCGCCTGCATCGCCACATAGGTCGAGGTGTTCGAGACGTGCGGCAGGGTCGAGATCTTCTCGGCCAGCACCTTGCGATAGGCCCGCATGTCCGAGGTGCGCACCTTCATCAGATAGTCGAAATTTCCCGCAATCAGATGGCATTGCTCGATCTCGGGAATTTTCGCCACCGCCGCGGCAAAGGCCGCCAGCGCCGCCTCGCGCGTATCCTCGAGCCGCACCTCGACAAAGGCCACGTGATCCAGCCCCAGGCGGATCGGATCGAGCAGCGCCCGGTAGCCGCGGATCACCCCGGCCTCTTCCAGCCGCCGCAGCCGTGCCTGGGTGGGTGATTTCGACAGGCCGATGCGCTTGGCCAGATCGGTGATCGAGATGCGGCCGTCCTCGGCCAGAACGGTGACGATGGACCGATCGAAACGGTCGAGCTCTATTTGGTCAAGATGCACTGTGAATACCCGAAAATTCGATGAATATGGCTTCCAATAAAGCAAACTCCGGGAGAAATGGCCAGTGGAATCGCGATATCCTGGGCGCAAAGACAACCCTCGGGGATTCGAATGACACAGAATGACTTGGCGGCGCTGCGCGACCGCATCGACGCGCTCACCTATGCGGACGAGGCCGACACCGTCGCGCGGCTGATCGAGACCGCGGCGCTCTCGCCCGAGGACCGGGGGCGCATCTCGGCCGCCGGCGCCGGACTGGTCCGCCGCATCCGCGACAATTCCGACCCCGGAATGATGGAGGTCTTTCTGGCGGAATACGGTCTCTCGACCGACGAGGGTGTGGCGCTGATGTGCCTGGCCGAGGCGCTGCTGCGGGTGCCCGACCCGGAAACCATCGATGCGCTGATCGAGGACAAGATCGCGCCGTCGGACTGGGGCCGCCACATGGGCCATTCCACCTCGCCGCTCGTCAATGCCTCGACCTGGGCGCTGATGCTCACCGGCAAGGTGCTGCGCGAGGATGCCGAGCCCGGCCCGGTCGGCCACCTGCGCGCCGCCGTCAAGCGGCTGGGCGAGCCGGTGATCCGCACCGCCGTCGGCCGCGCGATGAAGGAGATGGGTCGCCAGTTCGTGCTGGGCGAGGACATCCGCGCCGCGATGAAACGCGCCAGCGGCATGGAGCAGAAGGGCTATACCTACAGCTACGACATGCTGGGCGAGGCCGCGCGCACTGATGCCGACGCGATGCGCTATCACGCCGCTTATGGCCGCGCCATCGAGGCCATTGCCAAGGGCTGCGGCTCGGACGACGTGCGCAGGAACCCCGGCATTTCGGTCAAGCTCTCGGCGCTGCATCCGCGTTACGAAGAGGCACAGAAAGACCGGGTGATGGCCGAGCTCTACCCCCGCCTGCGCGACCTGGCGCTGATGGCGCGCGGCCGCCGGATGGGGCTCAACATCGACGCCGAAGAGGCCGACCGGCTGTCGATCTCGATGGATCTGATCGAGCGGCTGATGCGCGATCCGGGTCTTGCCGGCTGGGATGGCCTCGGCGTGGTGGTGCAGGCCTTTGGTCAGCGCTGCGGCGCGGTACTCGAATATCTTCACGCGCTGGCCGAAGAGACCGACCGGCGGATCATGGTGCGGCTGGTCAAGGGCGCCTATTGGGACACCGAGATCAAGCTGGCGCAGGTCGAGGGGCTGGCGGGGTTCCCGGTGTTCACCTCGAAACCGGCGACCGACGTGAGCTATATCGCCAATGCCCGCCGTCTGCTGAACATGACCGATCGGATCTATCCGCAGTTCGCCACCCACAACGCCCATACCGTGGCCGCGATCCTCGACATGGCCGAGGACAAGGACAGCTTTGAATTCCAGCGTCTGCACGGCATGGGCGAGTCGCTGCATGACATCGTTCTGAAATCCGAAGGCACCCGCTGCCGGATCTACGCCCCGGTCGGCGCGCACAAGGACCTGCTGGCCTATCTGGTGCGGCGGCTGCTGGAAAACGGCGCAAATTCGTCTTTCGTCAATCAGATTGTCGACGAAGATGTGCCGCCAGAGGTGGTGGCGCGCGATCCTTTTGAGGCGGTGGGCGATCCGCAGCCCCATCTGCCGAAGGGACCGGAGCTGTTTCAGCCCGAGCGGGTGAATTCGCGCGGCTGGGATCTGGCGCACCGCCCGACGCTGGCGGAAATCGATGCCGCCCGCGCGCCCTTCGCGACGCACCAGTGGCAGGCCGCACCGCTGCTGGCCGGCAAGGCCGCACCGCGCGAGGCCGTGCCCGTCACCAACCCGGCGCTGCCCTCCGAAACCGTCGGCGCGGTCGCCTTTGCCAGCCCCGCCGACTGCGAAACCGCCCTGGACACGGCCCGCCCATGGCAGGCCTCTGCGGCTGAACGTGGCGCCATCCTCAACAAGGCCGCCGATCTCTACGAGGCCAATTACGGCGAGATCTTCGCCCTGGTCGCCCGCGAGGCGGGCAAAAGCCTGCCGGATGCGGTGGCCGAGCTGCGCGAGGCGGTCGATTTCCTGCGCTACTACGCCGCCAATGCGCCCGAGGACGCGCCGGTCGGCACCTTTACCTGCATCAGCCCCTGGAACTTTCCGCTGGCGATCTTCACCGGTCAGGTCTCGGCGGCGCTGGCGGCGGGCAATGCGGTGCTGGCCAAACCTGCGGAACAGACCGGGCTGATCGCCTGCCGCGCGGTCGAGCTGTTGCACGAGGCCGGTGTGCCGCGCGACGTGCTGCAATGTCTGCCCGGTGCAGGTGACGTCGGTGCGGCGCTCACCTCCGATCCGCGCGTCGGCGGCGTGGCCTTTACCGGCTCGACCGAGACGGCCCTGAAAATCCGCCGCAGCATGGCCGACACCCTCGCCCCCGGCGCGCCGCTGATCGCCGAAACCGGCGGGCTGAACGCGATGATCGTCGACAGCACCGCCCTGCCCGAACAGGCGGTTCAGGCCATTGTCGAAAGCGCCTTTCAGTCCGCCGGCCAGCGCTGTTCCGCCCTGCGCTGTCTCTACGTGCAGCGCGACATTGCCGGGCCGTTCATCGAGATGCTGACCGGCGCGATGGAGGCGTTGCAACCCGGGCTGCCCTGGCAGCTCTCCACCGATCTCGGCCCGGTGATCGACGCCGAGGCGCATGAGGGCATCGCCACCTATGTCGCCAAGGCCAAATCCGAAGGTCGCGTCATCAAGCAGATCTCGGTGCCGAAAACCGGCCATTTCATCCCCCCCACCCTGCTGCGCGTCAGCGGCATCGAAGAGATGGACCGCGAGATCTTTGGCCCGGTGCTGCATTTCGCCACCTTCGAGGCCGATCAACTCGATCAGGTGATCGACACGATCAATGCCACCGGCTACGGCCTCACCTTCGGGCTGCACACCCGCATCGACGACCGGGTGCAACATGTGTCCGAGCGCATCCATGCCGGCAATATCTACGTCAACCGCAACCAGATCGGTGCCATCGTCGGCAGCCAGCCCTTTGGCGGCGAGGGGCTTTCGGGCACCGGGCCCAAGGCGGGCGGGCCGAACTATCTGGCGCGCTATTCCAGCCATCCCGCCCCCCTCGCAAGCGAGAGCCCCGGCGCGCAGGTCGACAGCCTGGCCCTCCAAGAGGCGCTGAAGGCCCGCGAACTGCCCGAGGCCGATCAGCCGCTCTCGCTGCCGGGGCCGACCGGCGAATCCAACCGGCTCACCGCCCTGCCGCGCCCGCCGCTGCTCTGCCTCGGGCCGGGGGATGCCGCGGCGCAGGCGCAGAAAGCGGCCGTCGAGGCGCTTGGCGGCAGCGGCGTCCGCGTCGCCGGCGCGCTGGAACCGGCGGCATTGGGCGCGCTGGAGGCCATCTCGGGCGCGCTCTGGTGGGGCGACGCATCCACCGGACGGGCCTATGCGCAGGCGCTGGCCGGACGTGACGGGCCGATCCTGCCGCTGATCACCGGCCTGCCCGACAAGGGGCACGTGGCGCATGAACGCCATGTCTGCGTCGACACCACCGCCTCGGGCGGCAATGCCGCGCTGCTCTCGGGAATGTCATGACCGGCGTGTGATCTCTTGACCTTCGGGGGGAAAGCCACAAGCTTTCCCCCATGTTCCCGATCCGCGATCACAACCCCTCCGGCCGGACGCCCTTTGTCACCTATGCGCTCATGGCGATCAATATCGTCGTGTTCCTGTCATATGTGGACATGGGCGACCGGGCGCTGTCCTATTTCTACTGGGATTACGCGCTGATCCCGGCCGAGGTCAGCGCCGGCGAGGGGATCACCGGGGTTTTCACCTCGATGTTCCTGCATGGCGGTTTTCTGCACCTTGCGGGCAACATGCTGTTTCTCTTCATCTTCGGCGACAATATCGAGGATGAGATGGGGCACCTGCCCTATTTGGGCTTTTACCTCGCCTGCGGGCTGGCCGCCGCGGTGCTGCAATGGGCCAGTGCGCCGCAATCGATGGTGCCGGTGGTCGGCGCCTCGGGGGCGATTGCCGGGGTGATGGGCGGCTACCTGTTGCTCTACCCTCGGGCCAAGGTGGATATCCTGCTGATCTTCATCGTCTTTTTCAAGGTTCTGCCGCTGCCGGCCTGGATCATGCTGGGGCTGTGGTTCGGCATGCAGCTCTTTGGCGGCTTCAGCACGCCGGGCGATGGCGGCGGCGTCGCCTATTGGGCCCATGCCGGCGGCTTCGTCGCCGGGATCGTGCTCTGCCTTCCGCTGTGGATGCGGCTTGGCGGACCGCGCTTCTGGGCGAAAACCCAAGGCCACCCGCCGCATCCCGATGCCACGTATCCGCTGTCGCGCAGCTCGATCCCGCGCGCCGGGAGGCGGCGGCGCTGATCAGCTCAGCGCGCGGGTGATCATCAGCCCCGCCCAGGCGGCAAAGCCGGTGAGGAAAATGCCCCAGCTCAGATCGGTCAGCAGCATCGACCAGGACCAGCCTTTCAAGGTCGCCAGATTGGTGAACTCGTAGGTGCCATAGGCCAGCGCCCCCAGAAAGGCCCCGCCCAGCGCCGCCTGCGCCGGCGCCTCGGCCCGCAGGGCCGGAAGGCTGACGAACCAGATCAGCCCTGCGACGTAGAACAGGTAGAAGACAAGCGCCGGGACAAGGCGGAACCCGTCGACCAGAAGGTCGCCGACATGGCGTTCGAACACCGGGCGGATCAGGAACCGCAACCCGATGACATCGAGGCCGAGAAAGACCAGCGCGGTGGCGAAATACAAGATGAGAATCTGCATGCAGCGAAGATAGGCCGCAGGCCGGCAAAGACCAGTGGCTCAGCCCCGTCGCGCGACCGCGAGCGCCTCGGGCAGTGCGGCGGCAAAGGCGTCGAGCATCTCCGGCGTGCCGGCGCTGATCCTGATGCAGCGGTCTTCCGGCGCGACAAAGGGCATTCGCACAAAGACCCCCTGTGCCAGCAGGCCTGTCAGAACCCGGCGGGCGAAATCGCCGTCGGCGCCACAATCCACCGCCACAAAATTGGTGGCCGAGGCCAGCGGCCGAAGCCCGTTGTCCCGCACGATCGCCGCGATTCTGTCGCGCGCCGTGGCCACGTCGCGCTGCACCCGGGCCAGCCACGCGCGATCCTGCAAGGCCGCCAGCGCGCCCGCCTGGGCCGAGCGGTTCATCCCGAAATGGTTGCGCACCTTTTCATAGGCGGCGATCACATCCGCTTGGCCGATGGCATACCCCACCCGCGCGCCGGCCATGCCATGCGCCTTGGAAAAAGTCCGGAAGCGCAGAACCGCCGGGTCGGTGACGTCGAACGCCGGCACCGAATCCTCGGGCGCGAATTCGACATAGGCCTCGTCGAGCACCAGCACACAGCCCGCCGGCAGCGCCGCGATCATCGCCTCGACCTGCGCCGCCGAGAGCCAGCTGCCCATCGGATTGTCGGGGTTGGCCAGATAGATCAGCTTTGCCCCGACCGCGCGCGCCTTGGCGAGCAGCGCCTCGGGATCCTCGTGATCGTCGCGATAGGGCACCCGGTGCAGCGTGCCGCCATGGCCCGCCACGTGAAAGTTGAACGTCGGATAGGCGCCATCCGAGGTCACCACCTGATCTCCGGGGCCGACCATCAACCGCACGGTGGATTCCAGCAGCCCGTCGATCCCGGCGCCGAGGACGATATTGTCGGCACCGATGCCCAAATCCTCGGCCAGCGCATGCCGCAGATCAAAGCTGGTGCTGTCGCCGTATTTCCAGATCTCGGCATCTGCTGCCTGCATCGCCCGGCTGGCAAGCGGCGACGGGCCGAAGACGCTTTCATTGGCGCCAAGACGGGCCACGAAAGGCGCGCCCCGGTCACGCTCCATCTGTTCCGGGCCGACAAAGGGCACGGTGGGCGGCAGGGCGGCGACGATATCGGTGAAACGCGGTCCTCTCATCCCCCTGCACTATCCCGAGCCGGCCGAAGGATGCAAGCGCTCCGCCATCGCGCCCGAACAACACAATCGCGACAGCCCGCGCGGCGCCGCGGCATTCGCCGCTTGACCCTTGCGGCCCCTTTGACCAATTTCCGCGCGAAACAAGGAAAGCCCATGAGCAGAGCCACTCCGCGCAGCCCCGCGCCCTTCGCCGCCTTCGAATGGATGATCGCCTGGCGCTACCTGCGCGCCAAACGCGCCGAAGGCGGCGTCAGCACCATGACCTGGATCAGCCTGATCGGCATCACGCTGGCGGTCTTTGCGCTGATTGCCACGCTGGCGGTGCGCTCGGGGTTTCGCGAGGAATTCGTCGATACCATCGTCGGCACCAATGCCCATGTCACCGTCTACTATCAGCAGCAGATCAACGAATTTGGCCAGATCGAACGCAGCATCGAGGATTTCGACGCCTTGCGGGCGCGGATCTCCGCGCTCGATTTCGTCACCCGCGCCGCGCCGCTGGTCAAGGGCCAGGTCATGGCCACCGCCAATGGCCGAAACTCCGGTGTCGAGGTCTTCGGCATTTCTGCCGCCGATCTCTCGACCATTCCGCGCGTCGCCAACCCGAGCGACAGCCAGGGCGATCTCTCCGGTTTTGGCCCGGGCCTGGCCATCGGCTCGGGCGTGGCGCGCGAGCTTGGGGTGACGGTCGGTGACCGGATCAAGCTGATCTCGCCCGACGGGGTCAAGACGCCCTTCGGCACCTCGCCGCGGGTGCAGGCCTATGAGGTGGGCTATGTCTTCACCGCCGGCCGCCACGACATCGACCGCACCCGCGTCTACATGCCCTTTGCCGAGGCGCAGAGTTATTTCAACCGCGAAGGCGTGGCAGACGAGATCGAGGTCATGGTCTCGGACCCCGACACCGTCGACAGCTATGCGCTGCCGCTGCTCGAGGTGGCGGGCGAGCGGGCGCTGGTCTGGACCTGGCGCGACGCCAGCGGCGCCTTCCTCCGGGCGCTGGAGATCGAGGACAACGTGATGTTCGTGATCCTCGCCATCCTGGTGCTGATCGCGGCGATGAACATCGTCTCGGGGCTGATCATGCTGGTCAAGAACAAGGGCCGCGACATCGGAATCCTGCGCACCATGGGCCTGTCGGAAGGCTCGGTGTTGCGGATATTCTTCATCTGCGGCGCCTTCACCGGTCTGATCGGCACGCTCCTTGGCGTCATCCTCGGCAGTCTCTTTGCGATCTACATCGATCCGATCTTTGCGGTGGTGAACTACCTGTCCGGCGGCGGCGTCTGGGACCCGTCGATCCGCGGGCTTTACGCGGTGCCGGCCAAGCTCGAGATGGGCGATGTGCTCTCGGCGGTGACGCTGTCGCTGGGGCTGTCCTTCATCGTCACCATCTTTCCCGCCCGCCGCGCGGCGCGGCTCAACCCTGTGGAGGCGCTGCGGTATGAGTGATCCGGTGCTGGCGCTGGACGGCGTGCAAAAGACCTACAACCAGGGTCGCGAAAACGAGGTGGCGGTGCTCAAGGGCGTCGACCTGAGCCTCGCCCCCGGCGAGGTGGTGGCGCTGGTGGCGCCCTCGGGGGCGGGCAAGTCGACGCTGCTGCATATCGCCGGGCTGCTCGACACCGCCGATGCCGGCTCGGTCCGGATCGGCGGCCAGGAGATGACCCGGCTGAGCGACCGCAAGCGCACTGCCGCGCGGCGGCGCGACGTGGGATTCGTTTATCAGTTCCACCACCTGCTGCCGGAATTCACCGCGCTGGAAAACGTCGTGCTGCCGCAGCTCGCCAATGGTGTGGCCCGCGGCGCGGCGGAGGCCCGGGCCGAGACCCTGCTGGCAACCGTCGGCTTGCAGGGCCGCGCCGGTCATCGCCCCGGCGCGCTCTCGGGCGGCGAACAGCAGCGGGTGGCCTTCTGTCGCGCGCTGGCCAATGCGCCGCGCCTGCTGCTTGCCGACGAGCCCACCGGCAACCTCGACCCCGCGACCTCGGACACGGTGTTCGAGGCTCTGATGCATCTGGTGCGCGAAACCGGACTTTCGGCATTGATCGCCACCCACAACCTCGAGCTGGCGGCGCGGATGGACCGGCAGCTGCGGATGACCGACGGCCACCTCGACCCGGCATGACCGCCGGCGCGTGACCCCGCCCCGGCCACCGCGCCGGGGCCCCCGGACCGGTCACATCCGGCGCGTGCGGCCCCGGGTCGGGCCCGGGGCGCGAACACCGCAGGCGATTGGCGAAAACTTTAGATGACAGGCGCGCCGGGCGGTCTATTCTTGACGGCGTCGCAGTTTGCGCGAGGTGCCGCATGTACCATCGATCCCACGACCGCCCCGTCGGGCGCGCGCCCGATTACACCGCCGCGTGCCTGGTGATGTTCGGCGTGAATCTGATCTGGATGCTGTTTGCCCTGCTGGCGGCCTTCGGGCTGGCGGCGGTCGTGCTCGCCGGGCTGACGCTCAACACCTGGATCAGCTGGCTGGCGGCGCGGCGGCGCTGATCGCCCGTGTGGCGGCCTGGATGCCGCCGGCGTGGTGCGGAATGTCGAGCGCGGCAAGCCCCGCCTCGATCGCCCCCAGCACGCCCAGGATCATGTGGCTGTTCACATGCCCCATGTGGCCGATGCGAAAGAAACCGTGCCGCTCCTGGCTGTCGGGCGGCGCCATGCCCAGGCCAATGCCCAGCGTCACGCCGGCGTTGCGTTCGCACCAGTCGCGCAGCCGCTGGCCCTGGGGCGTTCCGATACCCAGGGTGGTGACCGCATGGCTGCGATGCGCCGGATCGGCGATGTTGAGCCGGAGCGGCCCGGCCTGCCCCCAATGCTCCACCGCCGCCCAGATCGCCCGGGCCAGCGTGGCATGCCGCTGCCAGATCGCCTCCATCCCCTCGTCCTTCATCATGTCGAGCGCGACGCGCAGGCCATAGAGGTGATGGGTCGGCGCGGTGCCGCCGAAATACTGGTAATACATCTCGGGCCGGGCGCGCGGCGTCCAGTCCCAATAGCGCGACACCCGGTCGGGGCGATGCGCGGCGGCCTTGGGCGAAAAGAACACAAAGCCCATGCCCGGCGGCACCATCAACCCCTTTTGCGAGCCGGCGACCAGCACGTCGACACCCCAGGCATCCATCTCGAAGCGGTCGCAGCCCAGCGAGGCGACGCAATCGGCCATCAGAAGCGCCGGGTGCCCGGCCGCATCCATCGCCGCCCGCAGCGCGGGAATGTCGTTGCGCACCGAGGTGGCGGTATCCACATGCACCGCCAGAACCGCCTTGATGCGCCGCGCCGTGTCGGCGCGCAGCCGCGCTTCGATGCGGTCCGGGTCGAACGGGCTCTGCAAGCCGAATTCCAGGATCTCGGCCTCGATGCCCAGGCCCTGCGCCATTTCCACCCAGCCGTGCGAAAACCGCCCCGTTGCCGGCACCAGCACCAGATCGCCGGGGTTCAGCACATTGGCCAGCGCGGCCTCCCAGGCGCCGTGACCGTTGCAGATATACATCGCAACGTCATGTTCGGTCCGCGCCACTCGGCGCAGATCCGGCAGCAGGCTCTCGGTCAGTTCGACGACCTCGCCTTCGTAGATATTGACCGAACTGCGGTGCATCGCGCGTTGCACGGCGTCGGGCGTTTCCGAGGGACCGGGGATTGCCCGGTAGGTGCGGCCATTGGCGAGGGGCATGTTGCGTTCTCCGTGGATCGACGCGCAGCTAACCCCGGCGCGGCGCCTTCGTCAATCGCCACCGCCCGGCTTGCCAGCCGGGCCCCGAGCGCCTACACCCGCGCCAGCGAAACCCCGGGAGGCGGCCACCGGCCGCAGTGTCGATGATCAAGAAGATGATGACCTGGTTGGAGGACCGCAACCGGCGGTTCAGCCGGTCCTTCGGCAAGGATATCTCCACGCCGAAAGGCCGGTTCTGGGGCAATGTGCATTACAACGTCGTCGACCATGCCTTCCTGCGCGTGCTCTGGACCAATTTCTTCGAAATCGCGCCGGGCGTCTATCGTTCGAACCATCCCGGCCCGCGCCGGCTCAAACGCTATCGGGAGCTCGGCATCAAGACCGTGGTGACCCTGCGCGGCGAAGAGAAATTCGCCCATTACCTGTTTGAAAAGGAAGCCTGCGAAGCGCTTGGCATGGAGTTCCGCGTCACCAAGCTCTGGGCGCGCAATGCCACCAAACGGGATCGGCTTCTGGCGGTTCTGGACACCTTCCGCGATATCGAGAAGCCGTTTGTCTTTCATTGCAAGTCCGGCGCCGACCGCGCCGGGATCGTTGCCGCGATGTACCTGATGGTGTTCGAAGGCCTGCCGGTGGAAGAGGCGCGCAAGCAGCTATCGATGAAATACCTGCACATGAAATGGACCAAGACCGGGGTGCAGGATTACATCCTCTCGGTCTACGAGGCACGCAAGAACGCCGAGCCGATCGGCTTCGAGGACTGGCTGCGCAGCGAATACCGCGCCGCCCGGCTGAACGACGCCTGGGATGCCCGGAAGACCCCGGCCGAGACCGCGCAGATGCTGCGCGAGCGAAAGGACGAGGCGTGAGCGAGACCCCGCCCAATTCGCGCGGGCTGGCACGCTGGCTCTGGCGCAAGTACCTGCGGCGGCACATCTGGCTGCTGGCGGTGGCGCTGGTCTTCATGTCGCTCGAAGGCGCGATGTACGGCGCCATCAGTTACATGATGAAACCGATGTTCGACCAGATCTTCATCGGCGGACAAGGGAACAAGCTGGTGCTTGTGGGGCTTGCCATTCTGGGCATCTTTGCCCTGCGCGCGGCGGCCTCGGTGGTGCAGAAGGTGGTGCTGACACGACTGGCCCAGGTCACCTCGGGCGAGATTCGCACCGACCTGGTGGATCACCTGATGACCCTGGAGGGCCAGTTCCACCAGACCCACAGCCCAGGCTACCTGATGCAGCGGATCGAGGGCGATGTCGGCTCGATCAACAAGGTCTGGAAGACCCTGGTCACCGGCGCCGGCCGCGACGTGGTGGCGTTGGTGTCGCTGTTCGGGGTGGCGCTGTCGATCGACTGGCGCTGGACGCTGGTGGCGCTGATCGGCGTGCCGGTGATGGTGGTGCCGGTGGTGGTGCTGCAACGCTATGTCCGCCGCCATGCACGGGTGGCGCGCGACGTGGCAGCCGGGCTGTCGGTGCGGCTCAACGAGATCTTTCACGGCATCGTCCCGATCAAGCTGAACCGGCTCGAACGCTACCAGTCGCGGCGCTATTCCAAGCTGACCGACAAGCGGATCAGGGTCGAGGTCAAATCCTCGCTCGGCCAGGCGCTGATCCCCGGCATGGTCGACCTGATGGCCGGTGTCGGGTTCTTTGGCGTGCTGCTCTATGGCGGGCGAGAGATCATCGACGGCACCAAGACGGTGGGCGATTTCATGGCCTTTTTCACCGCTCTCGGCCTGGCCTTCGAGCCGCTGCGCCGGCTGGGCGCGGTCTCGGGTGTCTGGCAGGTGGCAGCGGCGGCGATCGAGCGGCTGCGCGAGCTGCTCGAGACCCGGCCGGGGCTGGCCTCGCCGGCAACCCCGCGGCCCGCGCCGCAGGGCGCGCCGGAAATCGTACTGGATGACGTGCACCTGGCCTTTGGCGACGCGCCGGTGCTGCGTGGCGCCTCGCTGGTGGCCGAGGCCGGCAAGACCACGGCGCTGGTCGGCGCTTCGGGGGCGGGGAAATCCACCGTCTTCAACCTGATCACGCGGCTGGTCGACGTGCAGCGCGGCCAGGTCACCATCGGCGGCACCGACGTGCGCGACATGGCGGTGCCCGAGGTGCGCGGGCTGTTTTCCGTGGTCAGCCAGGAGGCGCTGCTGTTCGACGAGAGCCTGCGCGACAATATCGTGCTCGATGGTCGCGAGGTCAGCGAAGACCGGCTGAACGCGGCGCTCGAGGCGGCGCATGTGGCGGATTTCCTGCCGCGGCTGGCGGAAGGGCTCGACAGCCCGGCCGGGCCGCGCGGCTCGAACCTCTCGGGTGGTCAGCGGCAGCGGGTGGCAATTGCCCGCGCAGTGCTGCGCGATCGGCCGATCCTGCTGCTCGACGAGGCGACCTCGGCGCTCGACACCGCCTCCGAGGCGCTGGTGCAGGAGGCGCTGGACCGACTGGCGCGGGGCCGCACCACGCTGGTGATCGCGCATAGGCTGTCGACCGTGCGCCATGCCGACAAGATCGTCGTCATGGATCAGGGGCGGGTGGTCGAGGAAGGCACACATGAGACGCTTCTGGCGCGGAACGGTGTCTATGCCGGGTTGTACCGGATGCAGGACGGCGCCTAGGACCGGCCGGGACTGGGGGCGCTGCCCCCGGCCTGCGGCCTCCCCCGCGGTATTTTCGGAAAGAGGAAGATCAGGAGCGTCGGTGATAGCCTTTCGCCAGGGTCTCGGGCGGGGTGCCGGTGGCGTAGCGGACCAGGGTGACGAGATTGCGCGCGCCGCGGCGCAGCCAGCCGTCGCGGCGGTAGCGGTCGGCGGAGGTGAGCGCCTTGGCGGGCAACAGTGTGATCTTGCCCTTGAGGGCGCGGGCCAGGGCCACATCCTCCATCAGCGGCTGGTCGGGATAGCCGCCGGCGGCGTCATAGAGCGCGCGCGGCAGCAGCAGCGCCTGATCGCCGTAGGGCAGCTGGAACAGCCGGCTGCGCAGGTTGGCCCAGCCTTCGGTCAGCCGCGCCATCGGGTGGCGGCTGTCGAAGCGGAGGCGGAAGGCGGCGGCGGAATCGCCGGAAAGATGCGCCAGCACCGGCGCGGTCCAGCCCGGGGCGAGCCTGGTGTCGGCATGCAGCACCAGCAGCCAGTCGCCCTGCGCCCGAGCGGCGCCGCGCCGGAGCTGGCCGCCGCGCGAGGCCGGGCCGGTGACGATCCGGGCGCCGGCGGCCTCTGCGGTCGCGAGGGTGGTATCGGTGGAACCGCCATCGCTGACGATCAGCTCGCGGATCAGCCCCTCTTGCAGCCCTTCGCCCAGCGCCATCAGGCAGGCGGGCAGCGCCGTGGCGGCGTTCAGCGTCGGGATGATGACCGAGATCGGGGCGCGCATCTTGCCTCTTCTGCTTGCTCACGGGATGTCTATATGGGACGTCAGGACCGGAAGGAATTGTCAAATGAACACTTATGCCGGGAAACGCCGCGTGCTGCGCCTTGCAGGCGGCGATGTCAGGGACTTTCTGCAAGGGCTGGTCAGCAATGACGTGGCGCGGCTGGATCGCGGGCTGGTCTATGCCGCCATGCTGACGCCGCAGGGCAAGCTGATCGCCGACTTCTTCTTGCAGGCGGACGGTGCGGATGTGCTGATGGATCTGCCGGCCGAGCTGGCCGAGGGGCTGGCCAAGCGGCTGACGATGTACAAGCTGCGCGCCGATGTGACGATTGGGCCGACCGATCTGGCGGTGTCGCGTGGCACCGGTGCGGCGCCGGCGGGCGCCCTGCCCGATCCGCGCGACGACCGGCTGGGCTGGCGGCTGATCGCGCCGGGGGCGGTGGAGGCGGACGACACCGACTGGGACGCGCTGCATGTGGCGGCGATGGTGCCGCGCTGGGGCCGCGAACTGGGGCCGGACAGCTATCTGCTCGAGATGGGATTCGAGCGGCTGGCGGGGGTGGATTTCCGCAAGGGATGTTACGTCGGCCAGGAGGTGACGGCGCGGATGAAGCACAAGACCGAACTGCGCAAGGGGCTGGCCCAGGTGGCGGTGGACGGCGCCGCCGATCCGGGCAGCGAGATCACCGCCAACGGCAAGCCGGTGGGCGTGTTGGGCACCCGCGCCGGCGACCGGGCGCTGGCCTATCTGCGATTTGACCGGGCCAGGGGCGAGATGCAGGCGGGGGCGGCGCAGGTTTCGCTGGTGGCGCGCGGGCCGGGCTGAAACCCGACCACCGACGCGTGTCGCGGGGCGGTTACGAGGGCTGCGGCAGACGGCGGCGCAGCCGTTCTTCGATGCCGCGGCGGCGCCAGCCCGGGGCGACGTAGAGGCGCTCGATCTCCGGCGCGCCCCCGGCCCCGCGGCTCCAGAGCAGGTAGCCGCGCAACACGCCTTCGGTGCGATAGCCGAGCAGCCCGGCGCCCCGGGCCAGCCGGCGGGCGATGGCATCGATGCGGGCGGTGTCGCCGCGATGCAGGGCGGCGATGGCCGCGAGGTCGGGATGGTCTGTGGACATGAAAAAGGCCTCCTTGGCGTTGTGCCGGAGGCCTTTGATCATGAAATGCGCGCCCCCGGCTGTCCGGGGGATATGCGCGCGGGCCCCGAGGTCAGGCGCGCTCGGAATACTCCATGGTTTCGGTGTTGACGACGATATCCTCGTCCTGGCCCACGAAGGGCGGCACCATGACCTTGACGCCATTGTCGAGCACGGCGGGCTTGAAGCTGTTGGCGGCGGTCTGGCCTTTGACCACCGGCTCGGTCTCGACCACCTTGCAGGTGACCTTCTGCGGCAGCGAGGCGTTCAGCGCCTCCTCTTCGTGGAATTCCACCACGATGGTCATGCCGTCTTGCAGGAAGGGGCGGCGCTCGCCGAGGATCTCGGCGTCGAGCTGCACCTGGTCGTAGGTCTCGGTGTCCATGAAGATCAGCTGGCCGCCGTCTTCGTAGAGGAACTGCATGTCCTTCTGTTCCAGCCGCACGCGCTCGACCTTGTCGGCGGAACGGAAGCGTTCGTTCAGCTTGGAACCGTTGCGCAGGTTCTTCATTTCGACCTGCGCAAATGCACCACCTTTGCCGGGTTTGACATGATCGACCTTGACGGCGGCCCAGAGATGGCCGTCGTGCTCGAGGACATTGCCGGGGCGGATTTCGTTACCGTTGATCTTGGGCATTGTGGCAGGACCTTGTCGAGAGGTTGAAGACGATTTGACGGGACCTATATATCGCGTTCATGCCCAGAGCAAGCTTACCATATCCTGTGCTGCATGCGCAGAAAGCTATGCAAGTATCACATAAGTGGTATGCGTTTGCGGGGTATCCGAATCAATAAAAAGCGGCCATAAGGGCCTTCACGCCAGAAACACAAGAGCAAGAATAAAGGACGATACATGACTGATTTCGTTGATGGTACAGCCTTTAACAGCGAACAGGGCAGCCGTGCCCGCAAGCTGTTTGCCGCCGTGGTCTTGGCTGCACTCGACGACGCCATTGCCGATGACAAGAAATACGGCAACGGCCCCGAACAGATTGCCCGCTGGGCGCGCTCGCGTGATGGACGCGAGGTGCTGTCCTGTGCCGGGATCGACCCGAACGAACGTGTCGTTCAGGGTCTGATGGAATTCGTGGGCAAGGGTGTGCGGACTTCGGTCGCCCTGTCGCGCGAAGAAAGCGAACGGCGCAATGCGGCCGCAGCGGCGGAACGCGAAGCCGCCTGATCTTCCATCTTTTCCAAGACTTGCAAACGCGCCCCGTGATCGGGGCGCGTTTGCGTTTGCAGGGTCAGTCGAGTTCCTGACTGGCCAGGGCGCGATGAATTTCGCGCCGGACAAGGCGGCGAACATTGCGGGTGATCCGCTCGCCCAGTGCGCCCTGAAGCTCCTCGCGGACGATCTCGACCACCATGTCACGCAGGGCCTCCTCGTCGATTGCGCCAAGATCGGACGCGGTCGACACCAGTTCCTCGGAGGCATCGGTGTCGCCATCGTCGCCGGCCTCCGCCTCGGGCGCCGCTTCGGGGCCCGGCACGCTGTTGCGCGAGACAAAGACAAACGGCTTGGCCGGCGGCTGATCGTCGTCCTGATCCAGAGCCTCGGATGTGTCGTCCTGCTGCGCCTCTTCCTGCGCTGCCAGGGTGTCCTGCTGCTCGGCCGGGGTGTCCTGGGGGGCCTCCTCGGCGGCATTCGGCGCGGCTTCGGCCTCGGGCGCATCGGGGTCGTGATCTTCCCAATCCAGCGCCTCCTCCGGTGCCGGATCGGGCGCCATATCGGTGGTATCGGTGGTCTCCGCCTCCGGGGCGTCCGGTTCGGCGGCAGGTGCCTCGGACAGCGCCGCCGCGCCTTCGTTGCTGCCGGCAATCAGCGCTTCGAGCGCCGCGATCTTGGCCTCGAGCGTCTCGGGCTCGGCCGGCGCCTCGGGCAGATCATCCGCAGATACACTCTCGGCTACGGCCTCCTGCACCGCCTCCGCGGCCGGCTCCGCGACATGGTCGGCGAAGACCTCGGGCGCGGCTTCGGCGCCCTCGTCGACCGCCTCTTCGAAGGGCGCTTCCTCGATCGCTTCCGGGGCCGGCGAGTCGGGCTCTGTCCGGCCGCCTTCGTGCACGCGCAGCGCCGGGGTCAGCACCAGGGCTTCCGGTTCCTGGGGGGCCCTGGCCTCTGGCGGCACGGCCTTCTCGGCCTCCGCCCGCCGTGCCTGCATTTCTTGACGTGCCTCTTCGGACACCAGCCTGCGAATAGATGACAGGACATCCTCGATCTCCGAGGATTTGACAGGATCTGACATTATTTTCACCACTTTGCCTCGCCGGGAGGATACCCCGGCGGGGCGCACCGCACAACCGATAGCGAAAATTGCGCGGGGTTTGTGGCGGGTGGACCTCAGTCGCCGATGCGGCGCAGCACCCGGTCGAGCTTGTCGCCCTGAAGGCTCTTGACCGGCGCGTTCCTGATCAGCCGATAGTATTCCGCCGGGTCGTAAAGCTGCACGTTCAGACCGAGATGCTTGGCGGTCATCAACCCCATGGCCGAAAGAACCTGATAGGCGGCAATCGTGCGGTCGGCCACGGCGGCGGTATAGGCCACCTCGGCGTCAAGCAGATCCTGCTCGGCGGTCAGAACGTCCAGCGTGGTACGCTGGCCCAGGGTCGCCTCTTCGCGCACCCCCTGAAAGGCGACGCGGGCAGCGCGGATCTGCCGCTCGGTCGCCTCGATCGAGGCATTCGCCACGCGCAGCGTGGCCAGCGCGGTGCCCACGTCCTGCGCCACCCCAAGCTGCACCACATGCAGGTTGCTCCGCGCGGCATCGGCGCGCGCCTTGGCCTGACGCTCCAGTGCCGACAGCTGGCCCCCGCGATAGATGGGGCCGCCGAAATCGACCGAGACCGACCCGGTGTTGGAATAATCGCCGCTGTTGAAATCGCCGGATTTGGTGACCCGTCCCGAGAGCGAGACCTGCGGCTTGACCGCCGCTTCGGCCCGGCGCAGGTTGATATCGGCGGTAGAGACCTGGTATTGCGCCTGGCGCATCGACGGATGCGTACGCACGGCGATCGCCTTGGCCGCGTCTTCGTTGCGCTCGACATCGGGCAGCCGCGTCACCGCAACGAGATTGTCCGGCCCCGAACCCACAGCGGCACGGTATTCCTCGATCGCGCGCAACAGATCGCCTTCGGCCGCAGCAAGATTGGCCCGGCTGGCCGCCAGCCGCGCCTCGGCCAGCGACACGTCGGTGCGCGTCACCTCGCCCACCTCGAACCGGTCGCGTGCGGCCCGCAGCTCCTGCTGCACCAGCCGCAGGTTGTTCTGCCGCAGGGACACGGTTTCCGAGGCGCTGCGCACACCCACATAAGCCACGACGGCGCGCAACAGCACCTGCTGCTCGATCACCACAAGCCCTTCGCGCGTGGCCAGCACCGCCTCCTTGGCGGCATCGACCTGAAGCCGCGAGGCGCCGAAATCATAAAGCAGCAGTTCGGCCACGATGGAAAAGCTGGCGCTGTCATCCTGAAAACCGGTGCCGGCGCCGGTCGTGGCGGAATAGCTGTAACCGAAATCGCGGCTGAACGAAGAGCTCCAGCTCACGATCGGGCGCAGCGCGGCAACCGCCACCGCGACATCCTCGTCGGCGGCGCGCAGCAAGGCGCGGTTCTGCTGCAACAGGCCGGAATGCGTATAGGCGCTGGCCAGCGCATCGGCCAGCGTCTCGGCCTTGGTCGCCACCGGCGCCAGCGCCAGTGCGATAGTCAAGGCGCCCCGCCTCATTGCATTGCGGATCATTGCCTGTCTCCTGAACTTGCCACTCGTTGATACGCCATCTGGGCCCGCCTCCGTCGCTGCAAAAGCCACGCGGTGCCGCTACAGCGCAAATTCCCTGGAACTCTGGTATCCGGGCAACACCGGCGCCGCCGCGTTGAAGGCAAACCGCCACGAGATCGCACCGTTCTGCTTGTAACCCAGCCGCACCGTGCCAAGCGCGCCCTCCATGAAGAGCGCGGCAATGCGGCCGCCGTCCTTGAGCTGATCAGCAATGGCCTCGGGCAGATGCTCGATGCCGCCCTCGATTACGATGACATCGTAGGGCCCGTGTTCCGGTGCGCCGGCGTCCAGCGCCGCCTCGTGCATGATCACCCCGTCGGCGCCGTGATCCGACAGCGCGCCCTGCGCCTCGGACACCCGGTCGGCGTCGTCCTCGACGGCAACAACCGCCTCGGCCATCCGCGCCATCACCGCTGCCGCATAGCCGTAGCCCGCGCCGATATCGAGCACCAGCTCTCCCCCCGAGATCGCCAGGCCATCCAGCATCTTGGCCAGCGTCCTGGGTTCGAGCATCACCCGGCCCGGCGCGAATTCGATATTCTCGCCGACATAGGCGGCCTCGCGCTTGTCACGCGGGGTATAGACCTCACGCGGGACGCTGAGCATGGCATCGATGATGGGAAACTTGGTCACGTCGGACGGGCGGATCTGGGTATCGACCATGAAGGTCCGGCGCTGGGCATAGTCGGTCATGTCTAAACTCGTCGGTTCAGGAACGTCAGCTCCGTCTTGCCACAAACCCTCTCGCCCGGCAATGACCGCATCGGGGTTTTCCGGCGCGGCGCAGCCGGCAGATGGCCCGGGCCGGCCGCGTGCCGCGCCTCCCGGCTCAATGCCGGCGGTTCAGCAGCCCCGACAGCTCGCAGGCGATCGCCAAGGCGGCCTCGTCATGCACCGCCGGCCCCGGAAGCTCGCGCGCGGCGGCCTCTTCCATCGGGTCGAAACGCATGCCGGCGGTGCCCTGTGTGCGGGCCGCGGCCGAGGCGCGCAGCTCGACGATCGCCGCCACCTTGGGCCGCAGCGCCTCCAGCATGTCGGCGGTCACAAATAACGGATCGGCTTCCGCGTCGGGCTCGTTCGACGGCGCCCGGTCGGCCAGCCAGAGCAACACCACCGGCCCCTTGATCCGGCTGATCAGCAAGGTCATCCGCGCCAGCCAGGCCGCCTGAAGTTCCTCGCGCACCATGCGGAACCGATCGGGGCTGATCGCCGCCAGCTCGCCCAGCAGGTGCCGGGTAAAGTGGAACTCGGTGAAATCCACCTCGCGAAACACCGCCTTGAGCATCGCCGAGGCGTTGATGAAGCGGTCGTTGCGGCGCGGGTGCACGCTGTACAGCCGGTTCGACATGTTCTGCGCCCCCATGATCTGCACCACCGTGGCCCGCGCCCGACCCGCCGCCTCGAGCAGGGCACTGTCGTTGACAAAGGCATCCACCCCGGCATTGACACAGCCGAAATTCACGCAGGCCAGGCCAAGCGCCTCTTCGGTCAGCGCCGGAAACGGCGTTTCAATGAATTTTCCAAAAGTCTCGGTGCCGCCGAAAAAGGCGACATATTCGCCCTCGAGCCGGCGCCGGGGCCCTCGGAACACCAGCCGCGACGCCCCGTAGCGACAAGGAAGATAGTCGGGGGCCGCGCCCCCGGTCATGTCATAGGTCATCTCACCCACCTGATTTTTCTCACCCGGGACGAGCCTCACCCGATTCGATTTCGAAATGCCTAAACGATGGATTTATGGCGATGTTTAACGGAAACTCCGCGGCCGCCCGCCCTTGCCCTCGGCCCGCGTTGCTGCCTATTGTCTGGCGAGCAGAACGAGGGCAGGTCATGGAAATTCAATCGATCAGTGTGATCGGCGCGGGCCAGATGGGCAACGGCATCGCCCATGTGATGGCGGTGGCCGGCTATGACGTGGTGATGACCGATATCTCCCAGGAGGCGCTTGACGCGGCGGTGGCGCGGATCGGCAAGAACCTCGGCCGACAGGTCTCCAAGGGCACGCTGAGCGCCGCAGACCAGGCCGCGGCCCTGGCGCGGATCCGCACCACGCTTGAGACCGCGGAGGTGGCGCAGACCGATCTGGTGATCGAGGCCGCGACCGAACGCGAGGAGATCAAGCAGAAGATTTTCGACGGGCTGCTGCCGCATCTCAAGCCGAACACCATCCTGACCTCGAACACCTCGTCGATCTCGATCACCCGGCTGGCCAGTCGGACCGACCGGCCCGAGAAATTCATGGGCTTCCACTTCATGAACCCGGTGCCGGTGATGCAGCTGGTCGAGCTGATCCGCGGCATTGCCACCGACAAGGACACCTATGACGCCTGCCTCGGCGTGGTCGAGCGGCTGGGCAAGACCGCCGCCTCGGCCGAGGATTTCCCCGCCTTCATCGTCAACCGCATCCTGATGCCGATGATCAACGAGGCGGTCTATACGCTGTACGAAGGCGTCGGCAATGTCACCTCGATCGACAAGGCGATGAAGCTCGGCACCAATCACCCGATGGGGCCGCTCGAGCTGGCCGATTTCATCGGCCTCGACACCTGCCTGGCCATCATGAACGTCCTGCACGACGGTCTGGCCGACACCAAATACCGCCCCTGCCCACTGCTGACGAAATATGTCGAGGCCGGCTGGCTCGGCCGCAAGACCAAACGCGGCTTCTACGACTACCGCGGCGAGACCCCCGTGCCGACCCGCTGACCCCGGGGACCACGCCCCGGCTGCTTCCTCTTGCCGAAAATACCGCGGGGGTGAGGCCGCAGGCCGAGGGGGCTGGCCCCCTCCTGCCGCCATCGCCCCGGCGCGGCTGCTGTCTAGCCTCCCAGCCCGAGCGTATGGGCGCGCAGCCAGGCCATCATGCGGCGCGGCTTGCTGTCCCAGTTGCGGATTTCCTCGGGCGTGATCGGAGCGCCGATGATCGGCGCCTGCGGCCGGTTGCAGGCATGCATGACCTCGTGGATCAGCAGCCCCTGCCGCAGGGTGGCCGACACCTTGTTGGCGATCTGGTAAAGGCGCGAGTTCTGGCCGGGGAAATGGATCGGCACCACCGTGGCGCCGGAGCGGGTGATCATCTTGGCGGTAAAGGGATTCCAGACCGCCTCGACCGCCTTGCCGAAGAAGGTGTCGCTGGCGGCGACGACCCCCGAGGGGAACAGCACGATCACCCCGCCCTGGCGCAGGTGATCCATCGCCGCCTTGCGCATCTCCAGGCTCTCGACACGGGCGTTTTCCTCATGCGGGAACGGCACCGGGATCATCAGGTCCTCGATCTCGCTCACCCCGGAAAGCAGGTTGCGCGTCAGGATTTTGTAGTCGGTGCGCACCCGGCCCACCAGTTCCGCCAGGACCATGCCGTCCACCAGCCCGTGCGGATGGTTGGCCACCACGATCACCGGGCCGGTGGCCGGGATGCGGGCGATCTGCTCGGCCGGGGTGCGCAGCTCGATCCCCATCAGCTCGAGCGCCTGGCTGAAGAAGGCCGGCCCCTCTTTCGGCCCCTGGCGCTCGAACCGGCGCACCAGGCGCAACAGCGGCAGCTTGCCGGTCAACCATTCCATCGCCCGGATGGTATTGGCCTTCCACGGATTGGTGAAGGTATTGGCATAAGACAGCTTGCGCTTGTCATAGGGTACCTGCTGGCCCGCCGTTGACGCCTTGCGCCCGGCTGAGGATTGCGCGGTTTCCACCATGGTTGCGTTCAGCATCCTTCCCCGGCAGGCCGTGAGCCGGCCTAGCAGTCTTCTCCGAACCGATCCGCCACCAGGGCTTCGACGGCATCAGCCAGCGCCTCGGCGTCCGGGCCCGAAGTCTGAACCTCAATAGTGCTTCCTTTCGAAGCTGCCAACATCAAAAGCCCCATGATCGAATCCCCCGAGGCGTCGAGGCCGTCGCGCGAGACTTCGGCCCGGGCATCGAATCCCTCGACCACCTCGACCAGCTTGGCCGAGGCGCGGGCGTGCAACCCCTTCTCGTTCACGATCTTCAGAGTGCGGGTCACGGTGTCTGTCATGTAGTCTGATCCGATGAGATATTCTGGCTGTCGATATACTTGCGTCCCGCCTCTGTCGCACGCCTGACGGCGTCGGCAACACCCAAATCGCGGCTTTTCGCCAGTTTGATCAGCATCGGCAGATTGGCGCCATAAAGAATGCGCCGGTTCTCGGGCGCACAGGCCATGAGAGAAAGGTTGGAGGGCGATCCGCCGAACATGTCGGTCACGATGACCACGCCGCCGCCCTGGTCGACGGAATCGGCAGCGCGGCAGATCTCGATCTGCTTGTCGTCGCGCACATGGTCGGGCTCGATCGAGATCGCGCGGATGCCCGGCTGTGCCCCGACCACATGTTCGATCGCGGCCAGGTACTCCCTGGCCAGTCCGCCATGCGCCACAATCACGATGCCGATCAAGGTCGCCGGTCTCCCGTTCATTTCCCGGTCACCGTTGGACAGGGTCCAGCGGCGCCAGCGCGCGCCGCTCAAGCTCTCGGTGCCTAATTGACACCCCCCAGCCCGCCGTTGCAAGCCCTCGGGCAATGCTTTCCGCGAGGGCAACGGAGCGGTGTTTGCCACCGCTGCACCCGAAGGCGACCGAGAAATGCGCCTTGCCCTCATCACGTGCAGCGGGCAGCTGGAAGGTCAGCAGATCAAAGACCTTGTCGCGGAAAACGGCAAAGCGCGGATCGGTGGCGATGTGATCGGCGACCCGGCTGTCCTGCCCGGTCAGCGGGCGCAGGTCGGGCTGCCAATGGGGGTTTTTCAGGAAGCGGCAGTCGAACACCACATCCGCCGCCAGCGGCAGGCCGCGCTTGTAGGAAAAGGACTGCACCGAAACCGCGAGATCATGTCCGCCGCTGCGGGCAAAGATCCGCTGGATCTCGGCCCGCAGATCATGCGGCGACAGCGCCGAGGTGTCGATCAGCACGGTGGCCTGATCGCGCAGCGCGCCCAGCATCTCGAGCTCGATCGCGATGCCGGCCTCGGGCGTGCCGTCGGGCGCCATCGGATGGCGGCGGCGGGTCTCGTTGTAGCGGTTGGCCAGCACGCCGGCCTCTGCCTCGAGCACCACAAGCTCGGCGTTCTGCCCGGTGAGCTGGGCGATATTGGCCAGCAGCGTCGTCAGGGCCGCCGGCGAGAAATCCCGGGTGCGGACATCGATTCCCAGCGCCATGTCGCGGCTCAGCCCGCCGTCGAGCAGCGTCGGCGCCAGCGCCAGCGGCAGGTTGTCGATGGTCTCGAACCCCATATCTTCGAGCGCGTTCAGAGCCGTAGACCGCCCCGCCCCGGAGGGGCCGGTGAGCAGAACAAGGCGGTTGGGTGCATCGGGATGCATGGGGTCTTCGTCTCCTGGGGCGCCGGGGGTCAGTCGCGGCGACCATGCACAAGATACTGCCTGATTGCAGCAGGGAAATACCTTTCGTCGCGATTGTGAACCAAAGCGAGCGAAACGCCGGCGATTTCGGTCTGCCGCAGCGGCGGCAGCCGCTGCTGCTCCATCCGGTCGAGATCGACGGCGAGGGCCAGGGTCACCGGCGGATGCGGGTCGGCCCCAAGAAGGCCCAGGAACCTGGCCTCGATCCGCCCCGAGATCGCCGGCGGGCAGGAGGCGACCAACGCGCCGTCCTGCACCTCGACCAAGGTGCGGTCATCGGCCACCAGGCCTGCGCCCAGCGCCATCAGTTCGAGCGCCAGCGCCGATTTGCCGCTGCCGGACGCGCCCAGAATGACAACACCGCGGCCCCGGAAGGCTACGGTGCTTGCGTGCAGAAGCTGCGCCATTTTCTAGACCGGAAGCCCCACGACGAAACGCGCGCCCAGCGGCTCGGAGGTGATGTCGGCTTCAGTGGGGCGAATGTTCTCGGCCCAGATCACCCCGTCATGCGCCTCGACGATCTGTTTCGAGATCGCCAGGCCAAGGCCGGAATTGTTGCCGAAGTCATGCTCGGGCCGGTGCGAGTAGAAGCGTTTGAAGATCTTGGTCAGCGCTTCTTCCGGGATGCCGGGGCCGGTGTCTTCGACCACGATGAGCACGCGGTTCTCGCGCTGACGGGCCCAGACGCGGATCGCATCGCCGGCCTCGCAAAAGCTGATCGCATTGGTGATCAGATTGACGAAGACCTGCGCCAGACGCGCTTCGAGACCATGCACCATGATCGGCGCCTCGGGCAGATCGGTGATGAACTCGATCTCCTTGGTCTGCGCCTCCTTGCCGAGGAAGTCGCCGAGGTTGCCCAGGAGGTCGAGCAGGTTGAACTGCGCCTGTTCTTCCTTGACCAATTCGCTGTCGAGCCGCGAGGCATCGGAGATGTCGCTGACCAGCCGGTCGAGCCGACGCACGTCGTGATCGATCACGTCGAGCAGCTTGTCACGGTGATCCTCGCGCTTGACCATGCGCAGCGAGCCCACCGCGGAACGCAGCGAGGCCAGCGGATTCTTGATCTCGTGGCTGACGTCGGCGGCAAATTGTTCGTTGGCGTCGATGCGGTCATAAAGCGCCGTGACCATACCGCGCAACGCGCCCGACAGCCGGCCGATTTCATCGGGGCGTGCGGTCAGGTCGGGGATGCGGATGCGGCCCTTGGCGTCCTTGCGGCGGTCGCGGTCGCGGCCCAGTTCGGCGGCTTCGGCGAGATCGGAAATCGGGTTGGAAATGGTCGAGGCCAGTACCAGCGACAGGCCGATCGAGACCAGCGTCGCCACGAGGAACATCTGCAAGACCCGCTCGCGCTCGGTGCGCACCAGCTTGTCGATCTCGCCCGAGGCCGAGACCAGGACGATGGCGCCGATCGGCGCACCGCCCTGTTCGATCGGCGTACCGACAGTAAAGACCGTGCCGCCATCGGCGGATTCGGTGGTGCGTACGGTGGTGTTGCCGGCCAGCGCCGGGCCAGCCAGATCGATCAGGTGTTCCTCGAAGGCGGCAAGGCGCTCTTCTTCGGAATCGGTGACCAGCCGCGCCACCGCGTCCCAGATCGAGCCGAGCAGATCGGTGATGACGGTATTGCCCTCATCCTCGGGCGCATCGATGCTGTCCGAGGCGGAACGGCCGACGATGGCCTGCGCCGGGTCGAAGACAAAGACCTCGGCGCCGCGGCGCAGCTCGATCCCCTCGAGCGTTGCGGCGACATCGACGCCATCGCCGGTGACGAGGCTGACCGGCGCGCTGCCCGGCAGCTGCGCCTCGAAGACATCGGCGATCAGTTCGGCCTCGCTGACGAGGCCCGAGGCGCGCTGTGCCGCCAGACCGTCGCGCGAGGAGTTGAGATAGAGAATGCCTCCGACCAGCACGTTCAGCGCGATCAGATTGAACATGATGATCTTGCGGGTGAGCGGCGACGTGCGCAGTGAAAACAGCCCGCGTCGGGCGCGGCTGTCCTGAAGCTCCTGCTCGACGGTGCCGTCGGGCGCGACCCAATCGTCGCCCAGAACAACGTCACCCCGCCGTTTGGAGCCTGTCTCGGGCACGCCCATTTCCTCGACCAGAGCCATTATTCTTCGTTGTACCGGTAACCGATACCATAAAGCGTCTCGATGGCAGAGAAATCATCGTCGACGCTGCGCATCTTCTTGCGCAGGCGTTTGATGTGGCTGTCGATGGTGCGGTCGTCGACATAGACCTGATCGTCATAGGCGACGTCCATCAGCTGATCGCGCGACTTGACGAAACCGGGGCGCTGGGCCAGCGCCTGCAACAGCAGGAATTCGGTCACGGTGAGCGACACGTCCTTGCCCTTCCAGGCCACCGCATGGCGCAGCGGATCCATCCGCAGTTCGCCGCGTTCGATCACCTTGGTTTCCTCGGTGTCGCCGACGGCGCCGGTCTCGACCGCGTCCTGGCGGCGCAGCAGCGCGCGGATGCGTTCGACCAGAAGCCGCTGCGAAAACGGTTTCTTGACGTAGTCGTCGGCGCCCATGCGCAGGCCCAGAACCTCATCGATCTCGTCGTCCTTGGAGGTCAGGAAGATCACCGGCATGGTCGATTTCTGGCGCAGGCGCTGGAGCAGGTCCATGCCGTCCATCCGCGGCATCTTGATGTCCAGCACCGCCATGTCGGGCATCTTCTTGTTGAAGGCTTCAAGCGCCGTCTGGCCGTCGTTGTAGGTTTCGACTTCGAAGCCCTCGGCCTCAAGCGTCATTGCGACCGACGTCAGGATGTTCCTGTCATCGTCCACCAAGGCGATTTTAGACATTGGGTGTGTCCTTATGCTGCTCAACTGTCATATTTTTTTGCGCCATTATGCCTTGATATGCGGCGGGCAATCAATCGTTAACTGCGAATCACGTCGCCAGCCCCCCGGAAGCAGACCCGAAAAGTACGAAGGAATGGCTAAATTGCCTCACCTTTCAGACCCCGCGTCACCGACGCGAAATATGATTGCGCTAAACCGTGATTTGGTGGCGCTAACTGCGTCCCTGCGTCCTGTTCACCCTAAGAAACCCCATGTTACACCAGTTGGACCGAGGCCCGGGACAGGGCCGCGGGGGCGGCGCGTTCTGCCGTCAGCAACAAGACTTTCCGGCGCGAGACGCACGGATACATGGAGAAAGAAAATGGCATTTGGACGGGTGAACCCGCAGTTCCGGCTTGAAGATCAAGGGATCGAGGGTCTGGGCAATGTCTATTACAACCTCATGGAACCGGCGCTGATCGAAGAGGCTCTGCGGCGCGAGGAAGGCACATTGGGCCAGGGTGGCGCGTTTCTGGTCTCCACCGGCAAATTCACCGGCCGTTCGCCCAAGGACAAACATGTCGTCAAGACCGAGAGCGTCGCCGACAGCATCTGGTGGGACAACAATGCCGCGATGTCGCCGGAAGGCTTTGACGCGCTCTACCAGGACATGCTGGCCCATATGAAAGGCCGCGATTTCTTTGTGCAGGATCTCGTCGGTGGCGCCGATCCGGCACATTGCATCGATGTGCGCATGGTGACCGAGCTGGCCTGGCACGGGCTGTTCATCCGTCACATGCTGCGCCGCCCCGACCGTGAGGACCTGGACGAATTCGCCGCCGATTTCACCGTCATCAACTGCCCCAGTTTCACCGCCGACCCGGCGCGCCACGACTGCCGGTCGGGCACGGTGATCGCGATGAACTTTGACCGTAAGCTGATCCTGATCGGCGGCACCGAATACGCCGGCGAGAACAAGAAATCGGTCTTCACCCTGCTGAACTACCTGCTGCCGGAAAAAGGCATCATGCCGATGCACTGCTCGGCCAACCATGCGGTGGGCAACCCGGTCGACACGGCGATCTTCTTTGGCCTGTCGGGCACCGGCAAGACCACCCTCTCGGCCGATCCGGCGCGGGTGCTGATCGGCGATGACGAACATGGCTGGTCGGATCGCGGCACCTTCAACTTCGAAGGCGGCTGCTATGCCAAGACCATCAACCTCAGCGCCGAGGCCGAGCCCGAGATTTTCGCCACCACGACGAAATTCGGCACCGTGATCGAGAACATGGTCTATGACGAAGAGACCAAGGAGCTCGACTTCGAGGACGATTCCCTCACCGCCAACATGCGCTGCGCCTACCCGCTGGAGTACATCTCCAACGCCTCGCACAGCGCGCTGGGGGGCCACCCAAAGAACATCATCATGCTGACCTGTGACGCCTTTGGCGTGCTGCCGCCGATCGCGCGGCTGACCCCGGCGCAGGCGATGTATCACTTCCTGTCGGGCTTCACCTCCAAGGTGGCCGGAACCGAACGCGGCGTGACCGAGCCCGAGCCCACTTTTTCGACCTGCTTCGGCGCGCCCTTCATGCCGCGCCGGCCCGAGGCCTATGGCAACCTCCTGCGCGAAAAGATCGCCAAGCACGGCGCCACCTGCTGGCTGGTCAACACCGGCTGGACCGGCGGCGCCTATGGCACCGGAAGCCGGATGCCGATCAAGGCCACCCGCGCCCTGCTCACCGCCGCGCTGGACGGATCGTTGGCCGATGCACAGTTCCGCAAGGATCCGAACTTCGGCTTTGACGTGCCCACCGGCGTGCCCGGCGTGCCCGAGGTGCTGCTGGATCCGCGCCGCACCTGGGACAATCCGACGGCTTATGACGCCCAGGCCGAGAAACTGGTGCAGATGTTTGCCGACAACTTTGCGCAATACACGCCTTTCATCGATGACGATGTAAAGGCGGCCGCCATCGGCTGATCTTTTATTGACGCCCTATCAATAAAACCCCCGATGCCTGGCATCGGGGGTTTTTTATCGCTTTGCTGAATGCCCGCGTCTCACTCCGGGCAGTATATATTTCGACCATTCGGTCAGGAAATAAGCATCTCTTCCGGCGAGGTCCCGCGCTCCAATGCCTGGGCGAACCAGCCGGGCTTGCGGCCACGGCCTGTCCAGGTTTGTGTCGGATCATCGGGGTTCTGATACTTCGGCGCCGAAATCTTGCCGCCTTTGCCGGTGGTCAGGTCGGAAAGGGAGAACCCCATCTCCGCCGCCTTGGCCTCGAGGGCTGCCAGTGCTTCTTTTTTCTTTCTGTCCTCGAAAGTACTGATCGCCTTGGCCACCTGTTTTTGCAGCTGCTTCAGTTCTTTCAGAGACAATCCGTCCAGATCGATTTCCGGCATGTTCTCTCCGATAGCTGTCGTTTTGACAATTTAGATCGTTAATTCATCGTGATTAGGCAGTCAATTCCGATATTTGTGACATCAGGTCAACAAATAAATTGTTAACGGCCTCTCCAGAGTGGCAATTCCACCACCAAGACCATCGGAACAATCCGGTTGGTCTCATTCTGATGCAACATATAGGCGACTACTCGACAGAAAGTCAGCCTTGGATTTTCAGTTGGCAAAATTCAGCCAATTTCCGCAATTGACGCTGATGCGCATCGGCTGGAATTGCCATTTCTGGCGTGGCTTGCAAAGCCGCTGAAATCACCGATTGCAGATCGGACGATTGTGGCGCACCCTCACTCAATGCAAGGCCTAGGCCCTTAGAAACAAGGCAGAACGGGAGGTGAGGGAATGAATATCGCGATGTGGTCGGGGCCGCGCAATCTCTCGACTGCGCTGATGTATTCCTTTGGCGCCCGCCACGACTTCGACGTCTGGGACGAGCCGTTTTACGCGGCCTATCTCGCGCAGAGCGGACGGGCCCACCCAATGCGCGATGCAATCCTTGCCGCCGGCGAGGCCGATCCCGCATTGGTTGCACGACGCTGTATGGCGCCAGCTCCGGGCGGTCAGAAAAATTTTTACCAGAAACACATGAGCCAGCACATGCTGCCGGGAATCGACCGAGACTGGTTTGCCGCTGTCGCGCATGTCTTCCTGATCCGGCACCCCGCCCGCGTGCTCGCCAGCTTTGATCGCAAGCTGGAGCGTCCCGGACTCGAGGACATCGGATTTCGGCAGCAGGAAGAGATCTTCGACCAAGTCTGCGCCGAGGGCGCCCCCGCCATCGTGATCGACAGCGCCGATATCCGCCGTGCGCCCGGGACGATGCTGACCCGGCTTTGCGCCGCCCTGGGCATTGCCTACGATCCGGCCATGTTGCACTGGCCCGCCGGTGGCCATGCCCGCGATGGCGTCTGGGCGCCCCATTGGTACGATGCGGTGCACCGCTCGACCGGCTTTGCTGGCCCCGAGGGCCCCCTGCCGGCGCTCTCCGACCAGTTGCAGACGGTCTCGGAGGCCGCTCTGCCGCATTACCGCGCCCTGCGCTCCCACGCCCTCCCCTGCCCCCAAGAGGCCCCGGAATGACCCAGCAAGACCGCCCCCCCCCCGCGCCCCCGAACAGGCCGGCGCCGACGAGGGGCTGATGCTCGATCCGCATGGCTTCGTGAACACCACCAACGTCTTCATCGTCCGGCGCGGCGAGGTTTGGACCTCGACCGGCGATTACTGCATGAACGGGGTGACCCGGTAAAAGGTGATCGACCTCTGCCGCGACAATGGCATTCCCGTGTTCGAAAAGAACTTTTCGCTATACGAGGTCTATGGTGCCGACGAGGCCTTTCTGACCGGCACTTTCGGCGCGCAGACACCCGTGGCCGAGGTGGACGGCAAGAAAATCGGCACACGGTCCGGCGCCGGCCCGGTAACGGAGCATATCCGGGCGCTCTACAAGGCGTTGATTGCCGAGAATGTGGCAAAGCAGGCAAAGCGCAATTGAATGCCGCGCCAGCGTTTGAATGAGTTCCGAATTGTCCGGGAAATTTCCGCCTGTCACCCCATTTCGGGGGGAAGTGGCGGACCGAGGAGGATTCGAACCCCCGACCCCCTGATTCGTAGTCAGGTACTCTATCCAGCTGAGCTATCGGTCCGTGGAGGCGGGGTATAAGTCAGGGCCAAAGGGTCTGCAAGAGCGAATTCGAAGAAATTCACAAAGTTCCGCTCGGCAGGCGAATTTCAAAGACCGAGCCCTCCGGTCCGGTACGTTCCAGCGTCAACGCGCCGCCGTGCCCACGGATCAACTCGGCGGCAATTGCCAGCCCCAGACCGCTGCCGCCCTTGCGCGCGCCGCCCTGAAACGCCTTGAACAGATGCTCCTGCGCCTTGGCCGGCAGGCCCGGCCCGGTGTCGGTCACCCGGATCAGCCAATGCTCCTCCGCCTCTTCGGCGCAGATGTTGATTTCGCCGGGCTTGCCGGTGGCCATGATCGCCTGCCGCGCGTTGCGCACCAGATTCGACAGCACGCGATAAAGCTGTTCGCTGTCGGCGCGGATGTGCAGGGTGGCGGGCACATCTTCGGAATAGCTGAGGTCGTATTCGCCGGTCGCCAGCCGCTCGCTCTCCATCACGTCGGAAACCAGTTCCGCCAGCGGCACCCGGGTCAGCACCGGCGTCGGCTCTTCGGCGCGACCAAAGGCCAAGGTGGCCTCGCAGAGATTGACCGCACGGGTGATCGAATTCACCAGCTTCGGCGCCAGCCGCTTGACGCCGGGATCCTCGGACATCTCGATCCGGTCGGTGAAGAGCTGGGCCGAGGTCAGGATATTGCGCAGGTCGTGGCTGACCCGCGCCACCGCGCCGCCCAGCTGCGCCAGTCGCTCCTTCTGCTTGAGCGCATGGGTCAGCTCGGTTTCGAGCATCTTGAGCGCCTCCTCGGCCTCGCGCAGCTCGCGCACGCCGGCGGAGGGCTTTATGATGCGCCGGCCGTCCTCGGGCGCGGCGGCATAGGCCTGCATCTGGCCGACGACGCGCTTGATCGGTTTGACGAGGAACACCCGCACGGCGAGGAACAGCAGAAAGGCGGTGGCGATCGAGATCACCGCCGAAAGGAACAGGATGCGCAGCCCGTAGTCGATCATCGCCATGCGCAGCGGCGCGGTGTCCATCGACACCTCGATCAGCAGGCCGGCGTCGCGCAGCGGATTGCCGATCACCCGGATGATCCGCGGCTCGGGATCGACCAGCCGGCGCAGCCCATCGAGGATCAGCGTCAGCGGCGAGGCGTCGCGCAGGTCATAGGTCACGTCGACCGGCTGCGGCATCGGCGACGAAAGAATCAACTGCCGCGCCTCGTCGCGCCGGAGCACGACGTTGTAGACGCCGGCGTTGCGCAGCAGCTCATCCTCGAGATCGGCGTCGATCATGTCGTTGGCCAGCAGCGAGAGCGAGGCGATCTGCGCCCGCTCCAGATGGCCCAACAGGTAATCCTGCCGAAAGCGCGCCACCGAGGGAACAAAGACCATGACCTCCGCCAGCATCACGAAGACGGTTGTCAGGATCAGAAATCGCCCGGACAGCGAATTGAGCATTTGCGGCCAACCCCTTACGGCACCCAGCGCTGGATCAGCCCAACGATGCGTTTGACCGTTGGATTATCAAACAATCGGGGCGAGAAATAGGCCCCCGCTGCGCGTTTGTTGATCTCTCCGACCGTCGGATAAGGCGAAACCATGGCCGCCACATGCTTCATCTTGAGCTTGTTGGCGATCACCAGCGACCAGAGATTGGCCAGTTCCCCGGCCTGGTGTCCGGCGATGGAGACGCCCACGGGGCGGCCTTTCACCACCATGACCTTGATCAGCCCCGCAGTCTCGCGCTCGGTGATCAAACGGTCGCTGTGCGCGAATTCGAACCGGGTGACTTCCAGCCGGTCGCCATGCGCCGCGCGCGCCTGCGCCTCGGTCAGCCCGACCTGCGCCAGCTCGGGCGCAGTATAAGTGGCCCAGGGGATATGCGCCGTCGAGGTCTTGGCCGGCAGGCCGAAGAGCGCCGAGCGGATGACGATGCCGGCGTGATAGCCCGCCACATGGGTGAATTGCAGACCGCCCGCCACATCGCCGATGGCATAGACCCGGCGGTTGGTCGATTTGAGGCTGTCATCGACCTTGACGCCGGCCTTGGTGGTTTCCACCCCGGCCTTGTCCAGATCGAGACTGTCCAGGTTCGGCTTGCGCCCCACCGCCATCAGCAGGTGAGACCCCTTGAAAACGCGGCCGTCCTCGACCTCGACCTCGATGGCACCCGCCTGCCCGCGCACCTCGGCCGCGGCGGCCACTTCGACGATCTCGATGCCTTCGGCGCGGAGCTGGTCGAGCACGATGGCCGCGGTTTCGGGATCGTCCTTGCCCAGCGCCTTGGCGCCTTCAATCACCGTCACGGCCGAGCCAAGCCGCCGATGGGCCTGCGCCATTTCCATGCCGATCGGGCCGCCACCGATGATCAGCAGGTGCTCGGGCCGCTCGCGCAGGTCAAACAGCGTCTCGTTGGTTTCATGCGGCACCTCGTCGAGCCCCGGGATCGGCGGCACCAGCGGCGACGACCCGGTGGCGATGACGATGCGCCGGGCCGATATCAGATGTTCGCCGGCCTGCACCTCGCTCTCCGAGACAAACCGCCCGAATTCACGGATCACCCGCACGCCCAGGCCTTCGAACCGCTCCACCGAATCGACCGGGGCGATCTGTGCGATCACGCCTTTCACGTGATCCTTGGCGGCAGCGTAATCCACCTGCGGCGTCACATCGGCGACGCCGTAGCGGCGGGCATGCGCCTGACCATAGGCCGCCTTGCTGCTGGCGATCAGCGCCTTGGAGGGCACGCAGCCATAGTTCAGGCAGTCGCCGCCCATCTTGTGACCTTCGAGCAGCACCACATCGGCGCCCATCTGGACCGCGCCGGCAGCGACCGACAGCCCGCCAGAGCCCGCCCCGATCACCAGGATATCGGTCTTGATCTTATTCATGGCTCAGATCTCTTTTTTGCCGCGAACGGATTTGATCACGATGGGCAGCGCGGCCAGCGCCGAAAGACCGAGCAGGGGGCCGAGGATATGGGGCTCCCAGAGCAGACTCAGATCGGGGCTTTCGCCACGGTCGAATACCGCGCCGAGACCGACGCCGATCCAGGTAAAGACGATGGCGCCCGGCACGATGCCCAGGGCGGTGGTCCAGAGGAAATTGCGGAATTTCACGCCGACCAGCGCCGGCAGCAGATTGGCCACAAAAAACGGCACCGCCGGCACCAGGCGCAGCAGCAGAAGCACGCTGATCTCGTTTTCCCGCAGCCCTTCCTTGAGCCGGCGCAGCGTGCCCTCCGAGGCCTCGAGCTTGGCGGTCAGCGTCTTGCCCAGGCCCCATCGCGCGGCGAGAAAGATCGCCGTGGCGCCGATGGTGGCGGCGGTGACGTTAAACACGGTGCCGGCCGCAAGGCCGAACAGAAAGCCGCCGGTGACCGAGGCCACGGCCGCGCCGGGCAACGAAAAGGCGACGATGGTGACATAGACCGCGACAAAGCCCAGCGCCACGAGCAGGTAGTTGCTGTCGCGCCAACCCAGCAGAAGCTCGCGATTCTCGCGCAGCGTCTCGAAGGTGAGATAATCGCGCAGGGTAAAGAACCCCACGATTGCGACCGTCAGGATGGCGATCAGCGGCAGATTGCGCACGAACGCCGGGCGGGCCTTGGTCGGCGGCTGTGGGGATGTCATATCGGTCATTCTATCGACTTTCTCAGGTCTGGCCTGTCTTTTCTCTCCTGAAACATGAGGCCGCGGCCAGAGCGAGCACAGCACAATCACGGCCGCTTGATGCAAGGTGACGGGATCGAGGGCTTTTGAAAGGCCGAAAGCGGGTTTTGAAACATTTGACGACCCCTGCGACAAAAAATGTTGCAGTGCCGGGCGAATGGGCTCATGCGGGGTTTGACTTGGCGGCGCATGGCCCCTATAGCACGGGCTTCAGATTGCCGCCGCACGCGAATCCGCGTGGCCCGTGATGGTGTGCGGCCCGGAATGGCCAGGGATGGCCCAGTAATTGGAGACGGAGCGATGAAACGCACCTATCAACCCTCGAACCTCGTGCGCAAACGGCGCCATGGCTTCCGCGCGCGCATGGCCACCAAGGCCGGCCGCAAGATCCTGAACGCCCGCCGCGCCCGTGGCCGGAAGTCGCTGAGCGCATAAGCGCTCGTCGCGTTCTGACAGATGACACCGCCGGAGGCCCCCGAACTTGGCAGCGATGCCAGCCGGGGAACCCATGCCCCGGCGGTTTTGTCGTGCCCGGAGCTCCGGGTTCTGAAAAAGCGTGCCGCCTTTCTCGCCGCCGCCCGCGCGCGGCGTCAGGGCACCGGCGGCTTTCTGTTGCAGGCCCGCCGGCGCGGCGATGACGATGCGGCGATCGGGGTGGGCTTTACCTGCTCCAAGAAGGTGGGCAATGCCGTCGCCCGAAACCGCGCCAAGCGCCGCCTGCGCGAGATTGCCCGGCTGATCCTGCCGGAGTTCGGCCAGCCCGGCTGGGATTACGTGCTGATCGGCAAGGCCGAGGCCACCGCCGCCCGCGATTTCACCGATCTACAGAATGACCTGCGCTATGCGCTGCGCAAGGTGCACGGGGGCGGCAGGTGAGCCCGCTGGCCTTTGTCGTGTCGCTGCCGGTGCGCGCCTATCGGCTGATCTTCTCGCCCTGGGTCGGGCACAATTGCCGTTATCACCCGACCTGCTCGGCCTATGCAATGGAAGCACTGGAGAAACACGGCGCGCTGCGCGGCGGCTGGCTCACCCTGCGCCGCCTGTTGCGCTGCCATCCCTGGGGCCGTGGCGGCATCGACAACGTGCCTGACTGACCGGCCCCGGGCCGGGCTATTGCACATTGGGCTGCGGCGCGGTCGGGCGTTTCTTTGCCAATCCCTCACGCCAGGCCAGAAGCACCCCGCCCGCTATGATCACCGCCGCGCCCAGCATCGAAACCGGCACCGGCATCGTGCCGAAGACCGTGAAATCGATCACCGCCGCCGAGAGCAGCGTGGCATAGCTGAAGGGCACCACGAGGCTTGCCTCGGCGCGGGCCACGGCGTTGAAAAAGCAGCTTTGCGCCAGCGCCATCGACAGGCCGACGCCCGCCATCCCGGCCCATTGCGCCGGCGAGGGCCAGACCCAGAACGGCAGCATCACCGCGGTGGCGATGCTGAGCCCGATCAGGTTGTTGACCAGGAGCACCTGCACCGGTGCCTCGCGCCCGGCCAGCCGCTTGATAAAGATCACCTCGAGCCCCAGCGCCAGCGCCGCGCCCAGTGCCAGCAGGGCGCCGGACTGAAACGCCCCGGTGCCCGGCCGCAGCAGGATCATCGCGCCACAAAAGGCCAGCCCGGCGGCGGCCCAACGCACCGGCCCCACCCGTTCGCCCAAAAGCGGGATGGCAAAGATCATCGCGAAGACCGGGTTGAGAAAGGAAATCGCCGTGGCATCGGCCAGCGGGATCGCCGCCACCGCGGCAAACATCAACGTCACCCCGGCCCAGCCGCAGGAGGTCCGCTGCACATGCAGCACCCAATGCACGCGGGTAAAGCGTGGCCGCAGCACCGCAACCACGCCGGAAAAGAACAGCCCGGCAAAGAGGAACCGGCCGAAAGTGACCTGAAGCGGATGCAGAATGCCGCCCAGCGTGCCGGAGCCCAGCGCCTTGGCAAAGGCTGTCGAGCTGGCAATGAAAACGGTCGCCAGCAGCATCAGCGCGATGGCAAGGGGGGGATTTTCGGCCTTGGCTTTGAACATGCTGCGCAGTTGCGCTTGCCGCGCCTGATTTGGCAAGCCCCGACGTGCCGTTCAGCCAAAGGCGGCGGGATAGACCAGCGTCTTGGCCGGGATATTCTCACCCGGGGCGAGAATCAGCGTGTGGTCGACCGGATACGGCGAGGCGAGCCCGGCCGCCCGGTCGCGCGAAAAGCCACAGCCCGTGTAAAAGCCCGGCTCGCCCAGCACCACCACGGTCTGCCCGGCGGCCCCGGCCCAGCCCGCCAGCATCTTGATCATGCGCCGGCCATGGCCCCTGCCCTGCCATTCCGGGTGGATCGCCACCGGCGCCAGACAAAGCCAGCCCCGGGGCTGGCGCATCTGCGACAGGGCGAAGTATCCCACCACTTCCGCCTGCCCCTCTGGCCCCGGCAGCACGCTTTCGCCGGCCATCGCGCCCGCCTTGCGCAACCTGGCCACCAGCCGCACCTCCGCGTCACCGCCAAAGGCCGCGCGCAGCAGGCCGTCGACGGCAGGCTCTTCGCCGGGTTTCATCGCGCGCAGGAATCCGGGGGTTTGCAACATCTCGTTTTTCCGATTGCCGGGACAGGTGGCGCGAGGCTAGCCTCTGCCCATGTCAGAGACCAGCCAAAGCGGCGCCTGCCATTGCGGCACGGTGCAATTCACCGCCCGCCTCGCGCGCGGCCTTGCCACCGCCAGCCGCTGCGATTGCAGCTTTTGCCGGATGCGTGGCGCGGTGGCGGTGACGGCCGAGGCGATCGACATCCATCGGGGCCGCGAAGCGCTGACGCTCTATCAATTCGGCAGCTTCACCGCCCGGCACTTCTTCTGCGCCAAATGCGGCATCTACACCCACCACGAACGCCGCTTTCCGCAAGGCCAGGTGGCGGTGAACGCCGCTTGCCTCGCTGGCGTCAGCCCCTTCGACCTTGCCGAGGTGCCGGTGTTCGACGGGCAGGAGCATCCCTCGGATCGGGGCGGCGTGGAACGGCTGGCCGGCGTGTTGCGGTTCACGGCCAAGGCGTGATCAGCGCCCCGACAGATGCAGCAAGGCGCGGCGCAGCGCGACGACATCCTGCGGATCGAGACCGGCGACAAGCCGCGCCTCGTAGTTTCTGGCCACCCCGCGCAGATCGCGATAGGCAGCCTGCCCCGCCGAGGTCAGCGTCAGATGCTCGACCCGCCGGTCGGCCGCATCCTCCTCGCGCAGCAGGAACCGCCGCGTCTCGAGCCGCGCCACCGCCCGGCTGATCTTGGTCTTGTGCACCTGCGCCATGCGGCCGATGTCGCGCGCCGTCATCCGCCCGTAGATGCCGAGGTGAAACAGCACCCGCCAATCGGTGCGCAGCATGCCGTAGCGGTCCTTGTAGATCTTCTGAAACCCGTCAGACGCCACCTCGGAGGCCTGATTGAGCAGATAAGGCAGGAAGAACTGCACATCGAAATCGTCTTTTTCGTCCATGTTTCCGCGATTACCCGTTGTTAGTTACAAAATCAACTATTACCTCAGAGCGCAACAGGAGGACGCGCCATGAAAGACACCCCGCAATCCGCCCCGCTGACCCAGGCCAAGACCCCGGTCGGCACTACGCCGGGCTATATGCCCGGGTTCGGCAATGATTTCGAAACAGAGGCCCTGCCCGGAGCCCTGCCGCAAGGCATGAACAGCCCGCAGAAATGCGACTATGGGCTGTACGGCGAACAGCTCTCCGGCACCGCCTTTACCGCCGATCCGCCCGAGCGGACCTGGACCTACCGGATCCGCCCCTCGGTCAAACATTCGCACCGTTACACCAAGATCGATCTGCCGCAGTGGAAGAGCGCCCCCAACGTCAACCCCGATGTCGTCTCGCTTGGCCAGTACCGCTGGGATCCGGTGCCGCATACCGAGGATCACACCTGGTTGACCGGCATGCACACGATGACCACGGCAGGCGACGTCAACAGCCAGCTTGGCATGGCGAGCCATGTCTACCTTGTCACCGAGTCGATGGTCGACGAATATTTCTACTCCGCCGACAGCGAGCTTCTGGTGGTGCCGCAGGAGGGCAAGCTGCGCTTTGCCACCGAGCTTGGCATCATCGACCTTGAACCCAAGGAAATCGCCATCCTCCCGCGCGGCCTGGTCTATCGCGTCGAAGTGCTGGAAGGCCCGTGCCGCGGGTTCGTCTGCGAGAACTACGGCCAGAAGTTCGAGCTTCCCGGCCGCGGCCCGATCGGCGCCAACTGCCTCGCCAATCCGCGCGATTTCAAGGCCCCTGTGGCGGCCTTCGAAGACCGCGAAGTGCCCTCGAGCGTGACCGTCAAGTGGTGCGGCCAGTTCCACCGGACCGAGATCGGGCAAAGCCCGCTCGACGTCGTTGCCTGGCACGGCAACTACGCGCCCTACAAATACGATCTGCGGACCTATTGCCCGGTCGGCGCGATCCTCTTTGACCACCCCGACCCCTCGATCTTTACCGTGCTCACCGCCCCCTCGGGCGTACCCGGCACCGCCAATATCGATTTCGTGCTGTTCCGCGAACGCTGGATGGTGGCGGAAGACACCTTCCGCCCACCGTGGTATCACAAGAACATCATGTCTGAGCTGATGGGCAATATCTATGGCCAATATGACGCCAAACCACAGGGGTTCGTGCCGGGTGGTATGAGCCTCCACAACATGATGTTGCCGCACGGGCCGGACAGAAACGCCTTTGAAGGCGCCTCGAATGCCGATCTCAAGGCCGAGAAGCTGGAAAACACCATGTCCTTCATGTTCGAGACGCGGTTTCCGCAGCAGCTGACCGAATTCGCCGCCAAGGAGGCGCCGCTTCAGGACGATTACATCGATTGCTGGACCTCGCTCGAGAAGAAGTTCGACGGCACCCCGGGGCGCAAATGACCGCCCCCGGCAGGACAGGCCGCGCGGCATGAGCGGCGTCGGCCTGAAACTGCTGGTGATCCTGCCGGTCCTTCTGGGGGGCGGCCTGTTCTTTTATGCCCTGCACCGGCGCAACCGCGCCGAGCGCAGGCAAGACAAGGATGACGACACCACATGAAGCTTTATTCCTACTGGCGCTCGACCACCTCGATCCGGGTCCGCGCCGCGCTCAACCTCAAGGGGCTGGACTATGATATCCAGCCGGTCGATCTTGTCGCCGGTGTCCAGCGCGGCGCCGACTATACTGCGGTAAACCCCGGTCGCGGCGTGCCGGCGCTGGTGCTGGATGACGGCACGGTCCTGACCCAAAGCCTCGCCATTCTCGACTATCTCGACGAGGCGCACCCCGAACCGCCGCTGCTGCCCCAAGGCGCGGTGGCCCGGGCGCAGGCCCGCGCCGCGGCACATCAGATAGCGCTCGACATCCATCCGGTCAACAACCTCAAGGTGATCGGCCAGCTCAAGGCGCTGGGTCACAGCCAGGCGGACACCGTGGCCTGGATGCTGCACTGGATGCGAGAAGGGTTCACCGCCTTCCAGGGCCTGATCCGCCCCGACACGCCCTTCTGCTTCGGCGAGGCCCCCGGGCTTGCCGATCTCTGCCTCGTGGCGCAGATCTACAACGCCCGGCGCTGGGACGCCGACCTCGCACCCTTTGCGCGGCTGGTGGAGATAGACGCCCGCTGCCAGGAAATCGAGGCCATCGCCCGCGCCATGCCCGATACCCAACCCGACGCCCCCTAGGCTGTGCCTGCATGGCGCAGCAAGACTGACAAAGGAAGACATATGCCCCTGATGAAAAGCTGGGTCGACAGCGCCAATGCGCCCGACTGCCCCTTTCCGCTCAACAACCTGCCCTACGGCGTCTTTTCCACCGGCGAGGAAGAGCCGCGCTGCGGCGTGGCCATCGGCGACAAGATTCTCGATTGCCGCGCCGCCGAATCCGTCGGCCTGCTGAATTTCGGCGACGAGCCGCTGTTTGACGTGCCGTTCTGGAATGAGGTGATGGAACAGGGCCCGGAGCTCTGGGAGCGGCTGCGCAACAGGCTCACCGGCCTGCTGGCCGAAGGCAGTTCATCGCGCCCCTCGGTCGAGCCCTTCCTCGTCGAGCAGGCGGCCGCCACGATGCACATGCCGTTTCTGGTCTCGGAATACACCGATTTCTATGCCGGCAAGCATCACGCCACCAATGTCGGCACCATGTTCCGCGGCGCCGAGAACGCCCTGCCACCGAACTGGCTGCACATTCCGATCGGCTATAACGGCCGGGCCTCCTCGGTCGTGGTCTCGGGCACCGATGTGCGCCGCCCCTGGGGCCAGCTCAAGGGGCCGAACGACGACGCCCCGCGCTTTGCCCCCTGCGCCCGCTTCGATCTCGAGCTGGAGATGGGCGCCATCGTCGGCAAGGAATCCGACGGGCCGGTCACGGTCAAGGAAGCCGATGACATGATCTTTGGCTACGTGCTGCTCAACGACTGGTCGGCGCGCGACATCCAGGCCTGGGAATATCAGCCGCTGGGGCCGTTCCAGGCCAAGGCCACCGCCACCACCGTCAGCCCCTGGATCGTCACCCGCGCCGCGCTCGAGCCGTTCCGCTGCAACACGCCGGCGCGCGAAAAGGAGCTGCTGCCGCATTTGCGCGACAACGGGCCGATGCTTTATGACATCGACCTGGCGGTCACCCTTGCGCCCGAAGGCAAGGCGGCGAGCACCGTTGCCGAGACCAATTACAACGTGATGTATTATTCGGCGGCGCAGCAGCTGGCCCATCACACCACCTCGGGCTGCCCGATGAACCCCGGCGACCTGCTCGGCTCGGGCACCATCTCCGGGCCGGAAAAACACCAGCGCGGCTCGCTGCTCGAGCTGAGCTGGGGCGGCAAGGAGCCGGTGACGCTCGACACCGGCGAGAGCCGCACCTTCCTCGAAGACGGCGATCGGCTCACCCTGACCGGCACCGCCAGGGGCGACGGCTTCACCCTGGGATTCGGCGAATGCACCGGCCGCGTTCTGCCGGCTTTGAAAGACCCCTACGCGCGCTGAGCCGCCCGCTCGCCCGGCGCGCAGCCCCGCGCCGGAACCCCCAGCAACCAATTGCGCGCCCCGGCCCGGGGCCGGGGCGCGCGCCTCCGGGCTGGCCCGGCCCCGCGATCTGGCCTAAGTCTTGGCCATCTTTGCAAACGAGGCCCCCATGACCCGGATCATCCATTCGCTCTCCGACATTTCCGACCGCTACGACGCCACCTTTGTCGATCTCTGGGGCTGCGTGCACAATGGCGTCGCGGCCTTCCCCGATGCCGTCGCGGCGCTTCAGGCGTTTCGCGCCGGCGGCGGCACCGTGGTGCTGCTGACCAACGCCCCCCGGCCGCGCGACGAGGTTGCCGACCAGCTGCGCAGGTTGCAGGTGCCCGACGACGCCTGGGACACCATCGCCACCTCCGGCGACAGCGCCCGCGCCGCCATGTTCACCGGCGCGGTGGGCAGCAAGGTCTATCATATCGGCACGCCCGGCGATGAACGGTTCTTCGGACCGTTGCACCTGATCGCCGATCCGGTCGAGATCACCCGTGTGCCGCTGAAAGAGGCAGAAGGCATCGTCTGCACCGGTCCGTTCGACGCCCATGCCGACCCGGCCGATCTGCGCCCCGATCTGCTCTGGGCCAAGCAGAAAGACCTGCCGCTGCTCTGCGCCAATCCCGACATCGTGGTCGACCGCGGCGAGACCCGGGAGTACTGCGCCGGGGCCATCGCCGCGCTATATACCGAGATGGGCGGCACCAGCCTCTACTTCGGAAAGCCGCATCCGCCGGTCTATGACCTCGCCCGCCGCCGCCTGGCCGAGGTGCGCCCCGGCGTCGCCGATACCGCGATCCTGTGCATCGGTGACGGCCCGCATACCGACATCGACGGCGCGATGGGCGAGGATATCGATTCTCTCTTCATATCTGGCGGCCTGGCCGCGCAGGAAACCAAAACGTCGCAGGATCCCGAAGAATCCGCTCTAAATGTTTATCTCACCAAGGAAAATATCAATCCGACCTATACGATAGGTCGCCTTCGCTGACCTAATAAGGCTTGATTTTCTGCGCGTGCGAAGTAATTATATTGCGAATGTCGCCCCGGTGACGCCCTATAATTACGCTCACGGTCACGAAAGGGAGCCTCATGTTGGACAATATGCCCCGCGGCACGATCTGCATCGAAGACATCGAAATGGGCATGACCCGTCACCTGCGCAAACAGGTGACGGATCTGGATATCGAGCTCTTTGCCCAGGTCTCCACCGACCGCAATCCGGTGCATCTCGATGACGATTATGCCCAGGACACGATCTTTGAAGGCCGGATCGCCCATGGCATGCTGACCGCGGGGCTGATCTCGGCGGTGATCGGCGAGCAGCTTCCGGGCCATGGCACCGTCTACATGGGCCAGACGCTCAAGTTTCTCGCCCCGGTGCGGCCGGGTGACATGGTCTATGCCGAAGTCAAGGTGGTCGACATCGATCACGCCAAACGCCGGGTGACCTTGGAGTGCCATTGCGCGGTCGATGGCAAGAAGGTGCTGATCGGCGAAGCCAAGGTTCTGGCGCCGTCGCGCAAGTTCGACTGACCGGGCGGTGGGGTAAAACCCCACCCTACGGCGGACGGCCTTGGTCAGACCGGCGTCCGCGGGGCCGTGTCGCCCAGGCTCGGCTGACCCTGCCGCCGTCCTGGACTTGATCCGGGACCTCCCCCCTTACCACCGTTCCCGGACGCGGCCCTGTGGCCCTGCACCCAGCCAGCCTCCCGCAAAAGAAAGACCCCCGCCGATCTCTCGTCGGGGGTCTTTTTGCGTAGGGTGGGTTTCTCAACCCACCGAACTTACCAGTCCTCGCGAACCACGACCCGGGTCTTGATCGGCAGCTTCATCGCCGCCAGACGCAGCGCTTCGCGCGCCACATCTTCCGACACGCCGTCGATCTCGAACATCACGCGGCCCGGCTTGACCTTGGCGGCCCAGAAATCCACCGAACCTTTACCCTTACCCATCCGGACTTCGGTGGGTTTGGAGGTCACGGGGGTATCCGGGAAGATCCGGATCCAGACGTGGCCCTGACGTTTCATGTGACGGGTCATGGCACGACGCGCCGCTTCGATCTGGCGCGCAGTCACACGCTCGGGCTGAAGCGCCTTGAGGCCATAGGTCCCGAAGTTCACATCGCTGCCGCCTTTTGCCTCACCGGCAATGCGGCCCTTGAACATCTTGCGGAATTTTGTGCGTTTGGGTTGCAACATGGCTTAGTTCCTCCGGCCACCGGCGCCGCGGGGGGCGGGGCCATCCTGGATTTCCTGGGCCTTGCGGTCACGCGCTTGCGGGTCGTGCTCCATGATCTCGCCTTTGAAGATCCAGACCTTGATCCCGATGATGCCGTAAGGCGTGGTCGCCTCGACATGTGCGTGGTCGATATCGGCCCGCAGGGTGTGAAGCGGCACGCGGCCTTCGCGGTACCATTCGGTCCGGGCGATCTCGGCGCCGCCAAGACGGCCCGCGACGTTGACCCGAATGCCCAGGGCACCCATGCGCATGGCGTTCTGCACCGCGCGCTTCATGGCGCGACGGAAGGACACCCGGCGCTCGAGCTGCTGAGCGATGCTTTCGCCGACCAGGCGGGCATCCAGCTCGGGCTTGCGCACTTCCACGATGTTGAGGTGCAGCTCGCTGTCGGTCATCGCGGCAATCTTCTTGCGCAGCGTCTCGATGTCCGCGCCTTTCTTGCCGATGATGACACCGGGGCGCGCGGTGTGGATCGTGACGCGGCACTTCTTGTGCGGACGTTCGATGATCACACGGGCGACACCGGCCTGCTTGCATTCTTCGTGAATGAAGTCGCGGATTTTCAGGTCTTCCAGCAGAAGATCCCCGTAATCCTTGGTATCGGCGTACCAGCGGCTGTCCCAGGTGCGGTTGACCTGGAGGCGCATGCCGATCGGATTGGTCTTGTTACCCATTAGGCTTGCTCCTCGATCTGACGCACCTTGATGGTGATTTCCGAGAACGGCTTGTGAATCTTGCCGAACCGGCCACGGGCCCGCGGGCGACCGCGCTTCATGATCAGGTTCTTGCCGACATAGGCTTCGGCGACGATCAGCTCGTCGACGTCAAGACCGTGGTTGTTCTCGGCGTTGGCGATGGCCGACTGGAGGCACTTGCGCACGTCCACGGCAATCCGCTTCTTCGAGAAGGCCAGATCGGTCAGCGCCTTTTCCACCTTCTTGCCGCGGATCAGACCGGCGACGAGGTTGAGCTTTTGCGGGGACGTGCGAAGCATGCGCAGTTTTGCCATTGCTTCGTTGTCGGCCACGCGGCGGGGGTTCTTTTCCTTGCCCATGACTTACTTCCGCTTCGCTTTTTTGTCGGCGGCATGACCGTAATAGGTCCGGGTCGGCGAATATTCACCGAACTTCTGACCGATCATGTCTTCGCTGACGTTGACAGGGATATGTTTCTGACCGTTGTAGACGCCAAACGTCAGGCCCACGAACTGGGGCAGGATCGTCGAGCGGCGCGACCAGATCTTGATGACTTCGTTGCGACCGGATTCGCGCGACGCTTCGGCTTTTTTCAGCACGTAGGCATCGACGAAAGGCCCTTTCCATACAGAGCGCGACATGAATTAGCGACCCTTCTTCTTGGCGTGACGCGAGCGCAGGATGAGCTTCTGCGACGCCTTGTTCTTGTTGCGGGTGCGCGCACCCTTGGTCGGCTTGCCCCAGGGCGTGACCGGGTGACGGCCACCCGAGGTCCGACCTTCACCACCGCCGTGCGGGTGGTCGATCGGGTTCATCACGACACCACGGACCGACGGGCGGATGCCCTTGTGGCGCATGCGGCCGGCTTTACCGTAGTTCTGGTTCGAGTTGTCGGGGTTCGACACGGCGCCAACGGTGGCCATGCACTCCTGACGCACCAGGCGCAGCTCGCCCGAGGACAGGCGGATCTGGGCGTAGCCACCGTCACGGCCGACGAACTGGGCATAGGTGCCCGCGGCGCGCGCGATCTGGCCGCCCTTGCCGGGCTTCAGCTCAATGTTGTGCACGATGGTACCGATCGGCATGCCCGAGAACGGCATTGCGTTGCCCGGCTTGATGTCGGCTTTCTGCGCGGCGACGACCTTGTCGCCGATCGCGATCCGCTGCGGAGCCAGGATATAGGCCTGGTCGCCGTCGACATATTGCACGAGGGCAATGAAGGCGGTGCGGTTGGGGTCATATTCGATGCGCATCACGACGGCTTCGACGTCATGTTTGCTGCGCTTGAAGTCAACGATCCGGTAGAGGCGTTTCGCCCCGCCACCCCGGCGGCGCGAGGTAATACGTCCGGTGTTGTTCCGGCCGCCCGATTTCGTCAGACCCTCGGTGAGGGCTTTGACGGGGCGTCCTTTCCACAGCTCCGAACGGTCGATCAGCACCAGCCCGCGCTGGCCCGGCGTCGTCGGCTTATACGACTTGAGTGCCATGCTTTCTGTCTTCCGTTTAGCAATGCGAGGCTTTCCGCCCCGCTATGTTTGGGCTCTTGCGAGCCAAAGTATAGGGCCCCGAAGGTCCCCGGTTCGTGCGCCACCTGCCCCGCCCATCGCGCCCCGGGCTTGCCCCGGGGCCCCCTGGCCCATGAGGTCCCGGGGCAAGCCCGGGACGGGGTATCTGGCTTTGCCGGCCCGCGCGATGCACCAAGACGACAAAACACACAGCCCCAGACGAATCTGGGGCGGTGCGGATGGGGTCTGATAGGGGAAGGCGGCGTTGGGGTCAAGCGCCATGGGGCGCCAGGAACATCATCGCGACACAAGCGGCCTCCGACATGCCGAACGCTCCGTCATTCCATCCGCTCCGGCTCCGGTTTTTGCGAATTTTTCCAAATCGCCTCGGAACCAAACCGCCGCCGAATTCGTAGTGTCGATGAAGACAGACACGAAGGAGACTATCACATGACACGTCTGACCACACTCGCCCTCACTACCGCTCTGGTTGCCGGACCGGCGTTTGCCGCGTCCCACGTGGATGCCAATGACGCCGCCATGGATGATAGCGCAAGCACGATGGAATCGAGCGCGACGACCATGGGTGACGCCGAGCCTGCCATGGATGCCGACGCACCGCTGGACTATGCCCAGCTGATCCGCTCGCGCGACATTACCGGCGGCGAGATCTACACCATCAACGGCCCGATGGACGACGACACCTGGGGCAACTGGGATTACGAGGGCGTCGGTCCTGACTGGAACGACATCGGCGAGATCGAGGACATCGTGCTCGACCGCAGCGGCCAGATGGTCGGCGTGGTGGCCGAGGTCGGCGGCTTTCTCGACATCGGCGACAAACACGTGCTGATCCGCATGGACGACGTGCGCCTCTCGGCCGTCGACGACGAAACCTATGTGCTCGTGACCCGGAAGACCGAGGAAGAGCTGGAGCAGATGGAAGCGGTCGACGAAGGCTGGTGGGACTGAGTTTCCCTCGGTAGGTTAATCAGTGAAGGGGTCCGGTTCGGGCCCCTTTTTTTCGTCCGCGCCTGCCCCGCCAGCGCATGCGGCACATCAGGGGCGCCGGTCCCTTGCGACGGCACGCGGCATCTCTGGGCGCCCCGGAGCCGTGCCGCAACGGGTTCCAAGCACACGACGCAGGACGGGTGACAACCCGCCATGGCGCCCCCCCTCGCTTCCCTCAAGCCCGTCACCGCCCCAGCAGCCTCGGTCATATCCAGCGGCGCCCCCCGGCCCCCGAGCCTTGCAAAAGAAAACCCCCGGCCGCTCGCGCAGCCGGGGGTCATGATCCTGACCTTCGATCCTGTCTTTACAGACCGGTGGTCACGTCGATGGTGTTGCCCTCTTCGAGCATCACATAGGCCTTCTTGACGTCTTTCCGCTTGCCCATCTGGCCGCGGAAGCGCTTTACCTTGCCTTTGGTGATCGTGGTGTTGACCGCCTTGACCTTCACACCAAAGAGCGCCTCCACGGCCTCCTTGATCTGCGGCTTGGCGGCGTCAATCGCCACTTCGAAAACCACCGCGCCATGTTCCGACGCCATGGTGGATTTCTCGGTGATGACCGGCTTGCGGATCACATCGTAATGTTCTGCCTTCGCGCTCATTTCAGACGAGCCTCCAGTGCTTCGACAGCCGCCTTGGTGAGCACCAGGGTGTCACGCTTGAGGATGTCATAAACGTTTGCGCCCACCGACGGCAGAACGTCGAGACCGTCGATGTTGCGCGCGGCCTGCGCGAAACCTTCGTTGATCTCAGCACCGTCGATCACCAGCGCCCGCTTCCAGCCCAGGTCCTTGACCTGTTTGGCCAGCGCGCTGGTCTTGCCCTCGGACGCGGCGTTTTCGATCACGACCAGCTGACCGGCTTTCGCCTTGGCCGACAGGGCGTGCATCAGGCCCAGCTTGCGGACCTTCTTGGGCAGATCGTGGCCATGCGACCGCGGGGTCGGGCCCTTGTAGATACCACCCTTGCGGAAGATCGGCGCATTGCGGTCACCGTGGCGCGCGCCGCCGGTGCCCTTCTGGCGATAGATCTTCTTGGTCGAATAGCTGGTTTCCGAGCGGGTCTTGACCTTGTGGGTGCCGGCCTGCGCGTTGTTGCGCTGCCAGCGGACCACCCGGTGCAGGATGTCGGCGCGGGGCTCGAGGCCGAAGAGCGCGTCGTCCAGCTCGACCGAACCGGCGGAACCGCCGTCGAGTTTGATCACGTCGAGTTTCATTCCTCGCCTTCCTTCTTCTCGGCTTCGATTTCCGCTTCAGCGGATTTCAGAGCCTCGGCTTCGGCTGCGGCCTGTTCCTCGGCCAGGCGGGCTGCCTCGGCTTCGGCTTCTGCGGCGGCTGCGGCAGCGGCTTCTTCAGCGGCTTTCGCGGCTTCGTCGGCAGCAGACTTCAGCGCGGCAGGCAGGATCGCGTTCTCGGGGAACGGTTTCTTGACGGCATCGCGCACGGTGACCCAGCCACCCTTGGAGCCCGGAACCGCGCCCTTGACCATGATCAGGCCACGGTCGGCATCGGTTTTCACCACTTGCAGGTTCTGCGTGGTCACACGCACGGCACCCATGTGGCCGGCCATCTTCTTGCCCTTGAACACCTTGCCCGGGTCCTGACACTGACCGGTCGAACCATGCGACCGGTGCGAGATCGAGACACCGTGCGTGGCGCGGAGGCCGCCGAAGTTGTGGCGCTTCATCGAACCGGCGAAACCCTTACCGATCGAGGTGCCGGAGACGTCGACGAACTGGCCTTCGAAGTAGTGATCGGCGGTGATTTCCTCACCGACGTTGATCATGGCTTCGGGGGCCACGCGGAACTCGGCCACCTTGCGCTTGGGCGCAACGTTGGCTTTCGAGAAGTGGCCGCGCATCGCCTTGGAGACCCGGTTGGTCTTGGCGGAACCGGCGCCGAGTTGAACGGCGGAATAGCCGTGCTCGTCCGCGGTGCGCTGCGCGACAACCTGAAGGCCATCGAGTTGCAGCACGGTCACGGGAATCTGCTTGCCGTCTTCCTGGAAGAGGCGGGTCATCCCGACTTTCTTTGCAATGATACCAGAGCGCATCATGGTCGTGCCCTCCTTACGCTTGCAGCTTGATCTCGACGTCCACACCAGCGGCCAGGTCGAGCTTCATCAGCGCGTCCACGGTCTGGGGGGTCGGATCGACGATGTCGAGCAGGCGCTTGTGGGTCCGGATCTCGAACTGGTCGCGCGATTTCTTGTTCACGTGGGGGCCACGCAGAACGGTGAATTTCTCGATCTTGTTCGGCAGCGGGATCGGGCCGCGCACATTGGCGCCGGTCCGCTTGGCGGTGTTGACGATCTCCTGCGTGCTGGCATCGAGCACACGATAGTCAAACGCCTTGAGCCGAATGCGGATGTTTTGGCTTTGCATTGGTCTTAGCCTTCATTGGCGTTGAGGTTGAGAGGAGGATGGACGACCACCGCCGACCCTCGTCGAACCTTGAGGGCGGGGAATCACCCCGCCCTCACATTCCCATCGGGAACCCGCGCGCTATACAGGGGGCGCGGCAGTGTGGCAAGGGGGCAAGCGGCGGTTTTGTCCCCTGCCCCGGCCGCCCGCGGGTGATGCCGCGCGACCTTGTCGTTTGCCGCGAAACTCCGGGGCGAGCCCTGGAGCCTGTCTGGCGCGATCGGGCGAGAGGTCCCGGATCAGGTCCGGGACGGGGCCGCGGGTGGCCTCGCGTCCCGGCCCCGCGCCGGGGCCTCGTGGTGGGGATGCCGCACCTGGCATCGGGCACAAAAAAGCCCGGCGACCCGCAGGGGCCGC